>Ga0209425_10000256_pt1 | contig 64095 bp, 61 predicted proteins | sample COG_05_FD_184749 | JGI IMG/M metagenome (GOLD analysis project Ga0209425, IMG submission 184749) | Pelagic Microbial community sample from North Sea - COGITO 998_met_05 (SPAdes) (version 2) | ecosystem: Environmental > Aquatic > Marine > Neritic zone/Coastal water | place: Helgoland, sampling...
GAGTGTTTTTAAGTGTTTTAGATTTTTTAGCAGCCATAGTCTCTGTTGTAAAAGTGAACAACACAGCAACCATTGCTACTAAAGAAGTTAATTGTTTTACGAATTTAAACATATTTCTTCCTCTACGTTATATTATTATTTGTTAACAAATAATTCAAAGATGCCTTTGAATTATTATGATTAAAACATGTTAAAAAAAATAAGGCAAGAACAAATAAGTATTTTTTTACAACAAAATGGCGCGCCCTGGAGGATTCGAACCTCCGACCCTCGGTTTAGAAAACCGATGCTCTATCCAGCTGAGCTAAGGGCGCAAAATTGTTATACATATATATTATATAGTTAATCTTTTAAAAGAAATTTTTTAATAATAATCAATAGTGTTAACAATTCAATTCTGCCAATAATCATAAAGAAAATTAGACAGTATTTGGTCAGAAAATGTAAATCATAAAATTCAAATTCTGATAAACCATAAGCAGATGAGTTTACAGTATTCATTAGAGTTAGGATAGATAATTTCAGAGAATCTTCAAATTCAATAGATCCCAAAGTTAATAATAAAGAAAGAATAAAAAATGAAATAACAAATATTATTACTGTTAAAAAATATTTATTAATTTCTTTAAAATCAAAATTTATTTCAGTAAACAGTAATTTATTCATAAAGATGTTTTTTGGCTTAGTGAATGATAAAATTTGATTTATCGAATATTTAAATAAAGAATAAATTTTTATAAATCTTAAACCAGAGCTTGTTGATAAAAAGGATCCACCTATAATTACTAAAATTAAATAAACAAAATTTAAATTAGATTTACTATGATTTAATGAAAAACCTATATTAGACATACTGCTTGTAAGGGATAAAAAGTTTATTGAAAAATTGTTATTAAATGAAAAAAATAAAAAAAAAATTGAAATAACAATCAATAAATAAAAAATTAAATGCAAATCTTCATAAAAAAAATTTATATTTTTTCTTTTTATAAAAAATAAATTATAGCTAAAAAAAATACTGAAATAAGAAAATAAAAGTAAAAAAGAAAATACAATAATTTGTGTATTATCTTTAAGTATATTTGAAAGCTCGTTAACTGGCAAAAAACCTCCAGATGAAATAATTGTAAAAGCTAAATTCAATGAATCAAATGTTCTGATTGATAACATGCTTAAGATCAAAAAAATTAAAAATGTCAGACTAGAATATAATAAAAAAATTTTAATTGTTTGTTTTAATATCTCTGAATTATTGAAAGATAAATAATTTGTTAAAGATTTTTTGAAACTTTCATCATAAATATCTATTAAAAATATTATAGAAAATAAAAAATATAATCCACCAATCCATTGTATAGATGATCGCCACAATATTAAACTTTGATCAATATGTTTAATGTTTTCAAAAATGCTAAACCCTGTAGATGTAAAACCGGAGATAGACTCAAAAAAAGAATTTAAAAATGTTAGATTGTAGATACTAAAATAAAATGGGAGAGCCAAAATTAACGGTAACAATAAATAGCCAAGAAAAATTGTTAATATTTTTTCAAAGATTGTTGTTTTATCTTTTATATTCTCAAAACTATAAAATAAAAAAGCAATTATAAGTGATGAAAATAAACTAATATAATAGGTATTTAGATTTAAATATAAATTAAGATAATAAGAGTAAATTATATTAAAAAAAGATAGGACTGAAATTAATACGAAGAAAAAGCTTAAATATCTAATCTGTAATCCAAACATTGACTTAAACTGAACTCAACCTAAAAATATTTTCCACAAATGAAATTGAGTCTTTTTTAGCAAGAAAAACTACTCTATCATCTTTTTTAAAAATAAAATTTGATCTTGGAATAATAACTTTCTTTTCTCTTACTACCGCACCAATTCTAATTTCTTCAGGTAGGTTGGAATTCTTCAATTCCTTATTAATTAATTCAGAAGTTTCAATTATTTCTGCTTCTATAACTTCATATTCACCATTTGAAATTGTATAAGCATTCTCAATTGTTCCTTTATGAATGTGTTTTAAGATACTTGAAACTGTATTCATTCGTGGATCAATTAAATCGTCAATTTTAAGTGATGACTGAAGAAGAGAATAATTAGGTTTGTTGATTAAAGCCATAGTTCTTTTTTCATCTTTTTTTTTTTGATCTTTTGCAAATTTTTCAACAAGAACACTTACCATTAAATTATCCTCATCATCGTTAGTAAGAGCCAAAACTGTTTCTGACTCATCTAAATTAGCTTCAACAAGTACCTCTTCATCTAGTCCATCTCCATTTATTATAATTGTGTCATTCAATTGGCTTGCTAGATATTCTGCTCGTTCTTTATTTTTTTCTACGATTTTTACTCTAACAGTGTCTAGAGTTTCTTCGATATTTTTAGCAAGATTAAATCCTATATTTCCACCCCCAATAATTAATATTTTTTTGGAAATTTTTTCATTATGACCAAAAGCCTCTAATGTCTCTTGCATTTGCAGTGAATTAATTATCACGTAGATTTTATCATTTTTTTTTACAGAGTCAGTTTTTTTAGGAATAAAAAATTTACCCTCTCTATTTATCCCAACAATATTAGCCTCGAGTTTTGGATATTTTTTCGTCAACTCATTAAATTTTACATTAATTGATTTACAATTATCTTTAATTAAAATTTCCATTAATCTAATTTTATTATCAACAAATGGAACGCTATCTAGAGCTCCAGGTGCTTCTAATTTTCTTTGTATTGATTTTGCGATTTCAAGCTCAGGCGAAATGATAACATCAATAGGTAAATTTTCTTTATTATATACTCTAGTAAATTTAGGATTTAGATAATCTTGAGATCTAATTCTGGCTATTTTTTTCGGAATATTGAAAATTGAAAATGCTATTTGACAAATTAGCATATTAATTTCATCATTTCTTGTTACTGCAATAATCATGTCTGATTCTGAAGCATTAGCTTTTTCAAGAATAGACGGATATGTTCCTTTGCCAACAATTGCTTTTACATCCAACATATCATTAATTTTTTGAATATCTTCACTTGATTGATCTATTACAGTTACAGAATGCCCTTGTTCACTTAATAGTTTAGCTATAGTAAACCCAACTCTTCCAGCACCACAAATTATGATATTCATCTAATTAAATTCTTTAATCCCTAAACCTTTAAGTTTTCGGTGTAACGCACTTCTTTCCATGCCAACAAAATTAGCCGTTTTAGATATATTTCCATTAAATTTTTTTAACTGAATAGTTAAATACTCCTTTTCAAACTTTTCTCTAGCCTCTTTTAATGGCACAGAAAGACTGTTTTCAGACACTTTTTCCTCAAAATTATCAATTTTTAACGATTCTTTAATAATATTAGATATTTTATTTTTGCTATCAGGTTGCAAGATTGCAATTCTCTCAATCAAATTCCTTAGTTCTCTTACATTACCTTTCCAATTATGATTTAGTATATAGCTATCATCTTCATCGATCTCTAATTCCTTAATATTATAATTTTTAGAAATTTTTTTTGAGAAATATTTAACCAATAATGGGATATCAGATATTCTTTTATTCAAAGGATCAATAATAATTTCAAACACATTAATTCTGTGAAAAAGATCTTCTCTAAAATTTCCAATTTCAATTTCTTTTTGTAAATCTTTGCTTGAAGTGCATATTAATCTCACATTAACTTTTATATCATTTGAACCATTAACTCTTTTAAATTTCTGATCTATTAAAACTCTTAAAATTTTTGATTGAATATCCAAAGGGATATCAGATATATGATCTATTAACAAAGTACCTTTGTTTGCTTTTTCTAAAGCACCATATGAAATTGAACCATCATTTTTTTCCTCTCCAAATAATTCTAATTCATATTTATCATTATCTAATAAGGCTCCATTTAAAATTACAAAAGAGTGATTATTTCTTTTAGATTTTTTATGAATTTTTCTAGCAATAAGTTCTTTACCAGAACCAGAAGGTCCATTAATGATAATTCTACTATCTGTTATAGAAATTTTATCTATTTGATCTTTAATAGCTGATATATTCTTACTATTACCAATTAAATCAAAAGAGGAAAAAAGTTTATTTTCATATTCTTTATTTAGGTTTTTCAAATTTAAATTTTCTACAGCTCTACTTATGAAATTTAACAACCTAGCTTGGTCAAATGGTTTTTCAACAAATTCAAAAGCACCATGTTTTAAAGAACTAATTGCCATTTCAATATTTGCATGTCCAGATATTATAATGACTGGAACATTTTTATCTTTGGATTTTATATGGGATAATAATTGTATACCATCATTATCACCTTTATCTAATTTAACATCAAGAATAGCTACATCAGGAATCTTTTTATCGATTTCACTCAATGCTTGGTTATAATTTGCGGCAACTCTGGTTTTATACCCTGCGTCAATAATTAAATCATTCAAGATATTTCTAATATCAGAGTTATCATCAACAATTAAAATTTCAGCTGTCATTTAAGTTAAAAATTATTTCTACTTTAGCACCATCATTTATTGGAATAAAATTAATTTTTCCATTATGATCATTTACAATTTTGTTTACAATTGAGAGCCCTAACCCAGTTCCATTTTTTTTTGTTGTAAAATATGGATGTAATATATCTTTAATCTTATTTTTAAAAATTCCAAATCCTATTCCATTGTCAATTATTATGATCTTTATATGATCATTATTCTCTTTAATTTCAATGGTTATCTTTTTACCAATATTACCAGTATTTTCTACTTTTTGTTGGATGCTTTCAATTGAATTTTTTATCAAATTTAAAAAAACTCTGCTCAGTTGTTCTTTATCACTTTTAAAATAAATTTCTTCAGGGGTTTTTTTTAATTCAATTTTAATTTCTTTATCTAATTCTGATAAAAATTTAACATTATCATCCAGTATTTGAATCAAATTATTTTTTTTTAAAACAGGTTTAGGCATTCTTGCAAAATCAGAAAATTCGTTAACTAAATTACCTATTTGTTTAATTTGATTATTAATTATTTTAAGATTTTCTTCAAAATTAGATTTATCTTTAATATCAATCTGATTTATAAATTTGGTATTAATTCTATCTATTGTCAGTTGAATTGGTGTTAATGGGTTTTTAATTTCATGGGCTAGTTTTCTAGCTAGACTTCCCCAAGCTTCATGTCTTTCATTAATTATTAATTTTTCCTGTTGATTTTTTAACCTATCTATCATTAGGTTGAAATTTTTGTTTAATGTTTCAAGGTCTATGTCAGTTTTAATTTCTGGAACTTTGATATTTAAATTTCCATTACCTATAGAAGATGATGCATAGATCAAATTATTTATTGATCTAAAAAAACGTGACGAAAATCTAATTGCTATAGTTATTGATATAAACAATAACAAGGTAACAATAATTAAGTAAATAATTGCGAAAGAAATTTTAATACCTGTACTTTTTTCTTCAACTGTGTAATAAAAATTTATAGCTTCTTGTGACTCGGTAAGATAATGAGAAATTTTTTTATCTAAATATTTTACTACATATAAAAATCTTTTATCAAAAGCTTGTAATCTCATAATTGCAGCTGAAATATTTTCTGATGCATTAATTATTTTTAGGGGTCGATCATCCTCTAAAACAAGTTCAAGAGCTTTATCTAAGGGTGGTACGTATTGAGACTTATCATCTATGCTTGAAAACAGTAATTTTTTATTATTATCAATAATATGTATCTCATCAATGTTCCTAATTAATTTTTGAGTTTTTAAAAATCTTAAATACTCATCATAATTATCATTAAGAAATTTTGCACTTTTATTAGTATCAAAGGCTATAAGAACTATATCTGCCTCAACTTTATTTCTAACTTCTTGAATATAACTTTTAGCTAGTTCATAAGAATTGTTAACTACAGAAGTTACTTTTTTGTCAAAATATTTTTCTAAAGCAAACGAAAATAAAAAAAGTGAAAAAATAGCGATAAGTATAGAGGGAATTAAAGTAAATAATGAAAAATAAGTTATATATTTTTTATTTGAAGTTAATCCATCTTTATCAATATCTGATTTAATTGATTTTTTTATTTCAAAGAAAATAAATCCTAATAATATAATTAATAAAAAAATATTCAAAATTAGTAAATTTTGAAGATTTTGTTGATTTAATTCTATAGAACTTTTATCGATGAATGTTAAAAATGTTAGAAAGCCTACAAAAAGAGAAATTAGAAATAATATAATTATGAACAAATTTTTTTTAAAAAAGTCATACATAATTAAGAGATAATATAATTACAAAAAATGAACAACTTTTTTATAATTTTAGCAGCTGGATCAGGTAGAAGGTTTAATATCAAAAAACCTAAACAGTACTTTTTATACAAAAATAAAGCTTTATATGAGCATTCTGTTGAAAAAGCTATAAAATCAAAACTATTTAAAAGGATTATTCTGGTTGTAGACGATCCCAAAAAAATTAAAAAAAAATATTCTAAAAAAATTTTTATTATCAAAGGCGGAAAGGAAAGATCTGACTCTTCATTAATCGCACTTAAAGCGATAAGAAAAAATAAGCCCAGATATGTTTTAATTCATGATGCTGCAAGGCCAAACTTTTCAATAAACTTATTAAAAAAGATAGTAAAAGAATTAAAGATTAATAATTCTGTAATTCCAGCATTTAAATCAAAAGATTCTTTGAAATATAAAATAAATAATCAATTTTTTAATCTTAAGAGAGAAAATTCTTATTTAACTCAAACACCACAAGGATTTAAATTTAATGAAATATTTAATCTAGCAATTAAAGAAAAAAGTAAAATTAGTGATGAATCTTCCTTGTTTATAAATAATGATAAAAAAATAAAATTTATCGAAGGTGAAAGTAAAAACTTAAAAATCACATTTAAAAGAGATATTGAAAACCAAAAAACGTATTTTGGCATTGGTTTTGATGTTCATAAATTAGTTAAAGGTAAGGCCTTGTATTTAGGTGGCATTAAGATTCCATTTCATTCAGGTCTTGAGGGCCATTCTGATGGAGATGTTATTTTACATTCAATTATTGATGCCTTACTAGGTGCTATGAGAAAAAAAGATATTGGAACATATTTTCCTGATAACAAAAAAAGATTAAAGAATATTAGATCAGCAAAAATGCTAGTACCTGTAATGAAAAAACTAGAAAAAGATAATTACGTCATAAATAACTTAGATATAAATTTAATTTGTGAAAAACCTAAGGTTTCTGATTATCGTAGCAAAATAATTAATTCAATTACAAAACTGATAAAATTGGATAATAATAAAATTAACCTAAAAGGTAAGACTGTGGAAAAATTAGGTCTTATAGGAAAAGAAAAAGCAATAGCTTGTGAGGTAATAGTTTCAATTACAAAATATGATTAAGACTTTTAATACACTGTTTGTTACAATGTTTGGTTTAGGAAAAGTAAATAAAATTCCTGGCACTTTAGGATCTTTAGCTACTGTAATTATTCTTTATATTTTTTTTCACATATTAGATTTATCTTCGAATGTAATATTGATTAGTTTGATTACTATTTTTATCTATTCTTTTTCAGCAGTTGCATCACATATTAAAGATAGCGATAATAAAGATCCAAAAGAAATAATTATAGATGAATTTATTGGCCAATCTATTCCGATTTATCTATACGAAATTTCACACGGAATAGAAAAATCACCTGATGAAGCTTTAATTTTTTATAGTGTTAGCTTTGTGTTATTTAGATTTTTTGACATATCAAAACCATTTCCAGTAAGTTTTTTTGATAAAAATTTTAAAAATAGTTTTGGTGTAATCATGGATGATGTTTGTGCAGGATTTTATGTTGTTTTATCTTTAATTTTTTTTATGGTTTTAAGTAGTTACTTTATCTAATGAAATCTTTAGTAAAAATATTAACTAAAAAAAAACTAAAAATTTCATTTGCAGAATCTTGTACTGGTGGACTACTTGCTAGTTCAATTACTTCGATAGATGGTGCATCAAAAATATTTAGTTTGGGTTTAGTTACCTACTCAAATCAAGCAAAAATTAAATTTTTGAAAGTAAATAAAAATATCATTAAAAAATATGGTGCTGTAAGTTATGAATGTTGTTTAGCGATGGTTAATAATTTGTCTAAAATCTCAAAAGCTAATATCAATGTTTCAATTACTGGTATTGCAGGACCAAAAGGTAGCACAAAACAAAAGCCTGTTGGTCTTGTTTTTATCGGTGTTAAAATGGGTCATAAAACTCAAATAAAAAAGTTTTTATTTAAAAATAAAAAAAGATCCTTAATACAAAAGGCTACTGTTAGAAAAGCTTTAGATTTAGTTCTTAGAGTTGCCGTATAACTCTTGCGCTCTCTTCTGAAAAGCATCAGCTATCTTATCTAATCCGAATTGAAAAGATTTAGTCATTACTATATTTAGAAATTTATTTTCAATCTCAAAATCAATATCAAAAGAAATTTCTGTTCCATTTTTATGTTTTTTAAAATGCCAGGTATTTTTAAGATGATTTAATGGTCCACCGATGTTTGTAACTTTAATTATGTTATCTTTTTTGTTAAATTTAACATCACTTTTATAAGTGTCATTAATGGGTCCCTTCCCGATTGTTAAATCAGCAATAATAAATACTAAATCATCTTCATCATTTCTTTCATAAACATGGGCTCCTAAACAGAAAGGCAGAAATTCTGGGTATCTTTCTATATCAAGAACTAAGTCAACTAATTGATCCTTATTACATTCAATTAATCTCTTAACCGAAGCCTTTGGCATTAATGATTATTAATTCTATTTTGTTGAAGTTTTTCAAAATCTTCATCAGCATGATAGGAAGATCTCGTTAAAGGTGATGATGAAACTAGCAAAAATCCTTTTGATTTAGCAATAGCACCAAGTTCGTCAAACTCTTTAGGTGCATAATACCTTTCTAAAGGAAAATGTTTTACTGATGGTTGTAAGTACTGTCCTATAGTTAAAAAATCAACTTCAGCCGATTTTAAATCATCCATTACCTGTAATATTTCATCTTTATTTTCACCAAGTCCAACCATTATTCCAGATTTAGTAAAAACTTTTTTATTGACTTTTTTTGCATTTTTTAAAAGTTCTAATGATGCAAAGTATCTCGAGCCTGGTCTTACTTTTAAATAAAGACTTGGTACAGTTTCAATGTTGTGATTAAAAACATCTGGATCTGCCTCTAAAACTTTTTTATAAGCTTCACCTTTTCTCAAAAAATCTGGTGTTAAAACTTCAATTGTGGTGTTTGGGTTTATTTTTCTGGTTTGATTAATAACTTGAAAAAAATGATTAGAACCTCCATCCTCTAAGTCGTCTCGATCTACTGAAGTGATTACAACGTGTTTTAAATTTAACTTTTTAACTGCTTGGGAAATTTTTACTGGCTCAAGTTCATCAAGTCTCCCTGGTTTACCAGTTTTAACATCACAAAAAGCACACGCACGAGTACAAGTATCACCCATTATCATAAAAGTTGCATGCCTCTTACTCCAACATTCAGTTATGTTTGGGCAGTTAGCTTCTTGGCAAACTGTTACTAGATTATTTTTGTTTACAATAGTTTTAGTTAAAAAAAACTCTTTGCTGTTTGTAAGTTTAGACCGGATCCACTTAGGTTTTTTTTTTATTGGGTTAGTTGGATTTTTTACTTTTTCCGGATGTCTAAATTTAATCTTTTTAGTCATAATTTTCTATTATATAAATTTTTTCATTTTTTTTTCCAAATAAAAATCTTTCCCTAATCAATGTTTCAATAAAATCAAGATCAAGATTGTCACTTAACAAGTTGTTTTTGAAATCTAATTCATTGACTTTATGGGATAATTGAATTTCTTTTTCATTTAAGCTATAAAGAATCTTTCTTTTTTCAAAGTATGAAATTAAACCTCTTTCACCTGACATTAAGTTAAAGAAAAAATATAAGATTAAAAATGTTGAAACTAATAAGAAATAATTCTTTTTTAAACTTTTAAGCATTAGTGAATTTTATTCATTCTAGCTTTTTTTCCAAGTTCTTCTTCAATACGTATTAATTGGTTATATTTAGCAACTCTTTCTGATCTCGCTAAAGATCCAGTTTTAATTTGATTAGAATTAGTACCAACAGCCAAATCAGCAATAAATGTATCCTCACTATCACCAGATCTATGAGATATGATTGTTTTATATCCTATTGCCTGAGCAAATTTTATTACATCTAGTGTTTCTGAGACAGTACCGATCTGATTTAGCTTAATTAAAATTGAGTTTGACGAAATGTTTAAAAATCCTTTTTTAAGTCTTTCAAGATTTGTAACATACAAATCATCTCCTACTATTTGAACTTTATTAACTGATTTCATTAATTTATTCCAAGCGATCCAATCATTTTCAGCAAATGGGTCTTCGATAGATTTGATTTTGTATTTTTTGATAATTTCTTGATATTCTTTAATAGATTTGTCTACAGAAATATATTTTTTAGAATGAATTGAATATTTATTTTTTTTCAAAAGTTCATTTGCAGCTACATCAAGACAAATAGAGACATCTTTACCATTTTTTAATCCTGATTTTTTAATTGCAGATACAATTAAATCCAAAGCTTGTTTATTGCTGTTAATCATTGGGGCAAATCCACCTTCATCTCCCACAGATGTTGATAAACCTTTTTCTTTAATTAATTTACTTAAATTTTTAATGACCACAAAACAAATCCGCATAGCATCAGAAAAACTATTTGCTCTATCGGGTCTAATCATAAATTCTTGAATTCTAAGACCATTATTTGCATGAGCACCTCCATTAATAATGTTCATCAATGGGTAGGGTAATTGAAAATTTTTTTTTTTAAAAAAAGTTTTATAAAGTGGTAATTTTTTTACTTTTGCAGAAAGTTTTTTGACAGCCATTGAAACAGCCAACATTGCATTAGCTCCTAGATTTGTTTTTTGTCTTGTTCCATCTAAGTTTATTAATAAAGTATCGATCCTTTCTTGATTATGAATATTTTGACCTTTTAATTTTTTAAAAATTTTTGTGTTTACTAAATTAACTGCATTCAAAACACCTTTACCTAAATATCTTTTATTATTATCTCTTTTTTCAAATGCTTCAAAAGTTCCTGTGGAAGCACCCGATGGACAAATAGCAGAAGCACTATTATTTTTTATATAAACTTGAGCTTCGACTGTTGGATTTCCTCTACTATCAAATACTTGACGTGCTTTTACTTTTAAAATTTTGCTCACTACTTTTTAATAAGATTATCTATATCGTTTAGTTGTTTTAATAGATTCTCTAATTTATTCAATGGCACCATGTTAGGTCCATCGGAAGGAGCATTATCAGGATCTTGGTGTGTCTCAATAAAAACTCCCGCAACACCTACTGCAACGGCTGCTCTTGCTACATATTCTACAAACTCTCTTTGCCCGCCTGAAGACTCACCTTGTCCCCCTGGTTGTTGTACTGAATGTGTTGCATCAAAAATTACTGGATAACCATTCTTCGCCATTATTGGTAAAGACCTCATATCAGAAACTAAAGTGTTGTAGCCAAAACTAGCTCCTCTTTCAGTTACTAGAATATTTTTATTTCCTGAGTCAGCGATTTTCTTTGTAACATTAACCATATCCCATGGTGCTAAAAATTGTCCTTTTTTAACATTAATAATTTTATTTGTTTTAGCGGCCGCAATTAAAAGATCTGTTTGTCTACATAGAAATGCTGGGATTTGCAAAATATCAACATGGTCTTTTACAAGCGAGCATTGCTCTGCATTATGGATATCAGTTAAAATTGGAACATTAAATTCTTTTTTTAATTTATCAAATACTGGTAATGAAGCTTCGAGACCTGCTCCCCTTTTTCCTTTTAAACTGGTTCTATTAGCTTTATCAAAAGAAGTTTTGTAAATAAATCCAAGTCCATATTTTTTTGTAATTTCTTGAATTTCACCAGCCATATCTACAGCATGTTGCTCTGTTTCAAGTTGGCAGGGGCCTGCAATAATACAAATCTTATTATTGTTTGATATCTCTATATTTCCACAATTTACTTTAATGTTATTCATCTATGATTTTTTGCTGCATTGATAAAAGAAGAGAATAAAGGATGAGGAGCTAAAGGTCTAGATTTAAATTCTGGGTGAAACTGAACTCCTATAAACCAAGGATGATTTTTAAGTTCAATTATTTCTGGTAATTTGTTATCAGGTGATAAACCTGAAAATATCATGCCTTTATTTTCAAATTGATCTTTGAAAGCTATATTAACCTCATATCTGTGTCTGTGTCTTTCTTTAATTGTTTTTGATTTGTAAATTTCTTTAATTTTAGAGTTATCTTTAAGTTTAGCATCATAAGAACCTAATCTCATAGTACCACCAAGATCTTTATCAGTTCCTTTAATTTTTTTTCCATCTTTGGTCCATTCATTAATTAAACCAATAATGGGTAACCCCTTCTTATCAAATTCACTTGAGGTAGCATTTTTAAGATTTAATTGGTTTCTAGCAAATTCAATAATTGCCATTTGCATTCCATAACAAATACCTAAAAATGGTATTCTGTTTAATCTTGCATATTTAATAGCTTCAATTTTTCCATTTGTTCCTCTTTTGCCGAAACCACCAGGAATTAATATGCCTGAAATGTTTTTGAGTTTTTTCTTAATTTCAGAAATTTCTAATTTTTCAGAATCTATTCTGACTAAATTAACTTTGATTTTATTATCAATCCCACCATGTGTTAATGCTTCATCTAGAGATTTATAAGCATCTTTAAGGTCAACATATTTTCCAATTATTGCAATATTGACCTGTTTTTTATTCTGTAAAATTACCTTAGTTATTTTTTTCCAAGGATTTAAATTTGCAGGTTTTTTTGATTTTAATTTAAAATAGTTTAAGACTTGAAGATCCAATTTTTCCCTAAAAAAACTCATTGGGGCTTCATAAATAGTTCTTACATCAACCGTCTCAATCACATTTTTGATATCAACATTGCAAAATAATGAGATTTTTTTTCTATGCTCTAAAGGTATTGGTCTTTCTGATCTGCAAATTATTATGTCTGGTTGAATACCTATACTTCTTAATTCTTTAACAGAGTGTTGCGTTGGTTTTGTTTTAATTTCATCAGAAGCTTTTAAATAAGGAACTAAAGTTAAATGAATAAAAAGTGCATTTTTTTTTTTTACATCGTTAGCAAATTGTCTTATGGCTTCTACAAAAGGTAGGCTTTCAATATCTCCGACTATTCCTCCTATTTCACAAATAACAAAATCTTCTTTGGATGAGTCATTTTTAATAAATTCTTTTATGCGATTTGTAATATGAGGAATTACTTGAACTGTTTTACCAAGATACTCTCCTTTTCTCTCTTTTTTTAAAACATCACTATAAATTTTACCAGTTGTAATATTATCTGATTTTTTTGCAGATACTCCAGAAAATCTTTCATAGTGACCAAGGTCTAAATCTGTTTCTGCTCCATCGTCAGTTACATAGACTTCACCATGTTGAAATGGACTCATTGTTCCTGGATCTACATTTAAATATGGATCTAATTTTCTAATCCTAACTTTATAACCTCTTGATTGTAATAAGTATGCTAATGAAGCTGAAGAGAGACCTTTTCCTAGAGATGAAACCACGCCGCCTGTGACAAATATATATCGGGCCATGGAATTATCTTATAGCGATAAATAAAGAGTTTGGAAAGAATTAATTATCCTCTGGAATAGAGGGGGTATCTTCAGTATTTTCTTCGACAGAGTCTAAAACAGAACTTATCGGAGTTAACTCCCCCCGAGAAATAATGGTCAAAGCTAGACTGCAAATTATAAAAAGTGTAGCAACTATCGCTGTAGCTTTAGTCATAAAATTTCCAGCAGATTTAGAAAACATCATATTTTCTTGAGAAACTCCAATTCCAAGAGCGCCACCCTCAGATTTTTGCATTAAAATCAATAATACAAGAATAATTGCAAATATAATATTTAACACTAATAATATGTTTTCCATGCGGACTAATTAAAGGTTTTTTTTATTATATCAATGAAATTATTTGGAACTTGAGAAGCACCACCTACTAAGAATCCATCTATATTATTGATATCTTTTAAAGTATTAATATTTTTTGGACTAACAGAGCCTCCATATAAAACATTAGCTCCTTTAACCTTACTTTTGATAAAATTAATTGTTTCAAACAAATCATTTTTATTGGGTGTTAAACCACTACCAATAGCCCAAAAAGGTTCATATGCTATTAATATATTTTTTTTATTTACAATCTTACGTAGACCTTTACTAATTTGATAAGCTAAAATTCTTTTTGTAGCTTTGTTTCTTTTTTCAATTAAAGTTTCTCCAATACAAAAAATAACTTTCAAACCTGATTTAATAGCAGCACTAATCTTTAAATTAATTAATCTATCATTTTCACCTAATTTTCTGTTCTCTGAATGGCCTAGTATTACAAACTTAGCACCTACACCTTTTAACATTTTTGAATTTACGTGACCTGTGTAAGCTCCATAATTTATACTTTCATGAGAATTTTGAGCACCAACCTCAATTCGTGTTTTTTTAAGTATTTTTGCCATAGGACAAATGAGAGTTGTTGGTGGGCAATAAATTAATTTAAATTTCTTTTTTTTTATTTTTTTTGTAAAAATAATAACTTTTTTTAATGTATTTAAAGAACTTAAATCACCAAACATTTTCCAGTTAGCCACAAAATACATATATTTATTTGTCATAATTCAATTTTTAATCTATAGATTTGATTTTACAGATCAATACATAAATAAAGTTAAAATGAATATTGCAAAATATCTTAACAAAAATAAAATTGGTGGAATAGTATTAATAATTGTAATTATTATTGCATTTGGGTTTGGTGGATTTGGTGGTGGATTTATGTCGAATAATCAAAATAATATTGCAAAAATAAATAAAACAAATATTACCACACAAGATTTTATCAATTATATTAATCGAACTGGTATCACACAACAGGCAATTAAGAATAATTTAAATAATAATATAATTGAAGAACTTTTATCAGGCCTGATTTCAACAACTTTGCTGAATTTAGAAATTAAAGATTTTGACATTATGCTTTCGGAAAATTCATTATTAAAAAGAATTAAGTTAAATGATAAATTTATTGATGAGAATGGTGTTTTTCAAAGAATAAAATATGAAAAATTTTTATTGGAAAATAACATAACTGCACCAATATTTGAGCAAAGATTAAAAAATAGAGAGTTACAAAAAAAATTATTTGATTTCATAGGTGCTGGCACAGTTTCTCCAAAATTTTTGATTAACAAATTATTTGAAAATGAAAATAAAAAATTAGAGTTAAGTTTTATCGATTTAGATAAAATATATAAAAAAGAAAATGAATTTAAAGATAAAGACATTATAAATTTTATTGAAGAAAATAATGATCAATTAAAAGTTGAATATATAGATTTCAAATACGCAACCATAAATCCTAAAAGCCTAATTGGTGTTGATGATTTTAATCAAACCTTTTTTGATAAAATTGATGAAATTGAAAGTAACATACTTAATGGTGTAAGTTTTGATCAGATAACATCTAAATTTAACTTAAATTCGATTTCTGTAAACGATTATAAATATTCTGATAATAGTAACGAAATTAAAAAAAAAATTTATGAAGTAAGAAGTAATAATTTTGATATAATTGAAAATAATGAAAATTTTATTATTTATACAATAGAGAACTTAAAAGAAAAAAAACCAGACATTAATGATGAAAAAACAAAAAAAAATATCTTAAAGTTAATAGTGCAAAAAAGTAAATTTGATTACAATAGAAACCTTCTTCAACAAATTAGAAATAAAAGTTTTGATGAAAATAAGTTTTTAAATTTAGGGAAGGACCAGATACAATTTTTAACCTTAAAATCTATCAAAGATAATAATAGATTTAATATTAATTCGGTTCAAATGCTTTACTCTTTGCCTATAAATTCATTAACATTAATCAATGATGAAGATCAAAAAGTCTATCTAGCGAAAATTGAAAATTATCTAGATATAGGTCTAGAAAAAGACTCAGATGAATTCAAATCATATATTTCTAAAACTAACACAAAGAATAGAAACACTATTTTAAAATCATATGATATTTTTCTTAATAACAAATATAAAGTAGATATAAATCAAAAAGCTGTGAACAGCGTTAAAAATTTATTTCAATGATAATTAATCGAAACTTCAAAGATTTTAAGTTTCGACATAGAAGCAAAAAAAATCAAATAATTTACACATCGAAAAAAGTTAAAAATGATAATGAGGTTTTAAACCTAATTGATAATTTTCTAATTGAAAAAAATAGTTTTATATTTGAGTCTGTAGAAAAAGGTAAAATTAAAGGTAGATATACAATTTTTGGAAAAAATCCTGACAAAATTTGGGAATTTAATGACAACAATTCATACCTAATAAAAAATAAAAAGAAAATTTACCTTAAAGAAAAACCAGATAAATTAATAGAAAAAATTATTGAAGAATTTAAATTTGATACACCAAAAAAATTACCTAAAATTTGCTCATTAATTTCTGGGTATTTTTCCTATGATTCTATTAGGTATATAGAAAAAATTCCTAATAAGTGTAAAAATGATCTTAACTTACCAGACGTAAGACTTTTACGTCCAAGAACCCTTATTATTCATGATAATTTAAAGAAAGAGATATTTTTTATCAGAAATATTTTTAAAGATGAAAAAATTAAAAATTATCAAAAAAAATATGATGAAATTAGATCTGGCCTACTTAAATTAATAATACAATCATCAACTAAAAATTTAGATAATAGTTTAAATCAAAAACCTAAGAATATAAATGTTAAATCAAATACATCAAAAAATAGATTTTTAACTATGGTTAATCAAGCTAAAAAATACATTAAATTAGGTGATATTTTTCAAGTAGTTTTAAGTCAAAGGTTTGAAGCTAAATTAATAAAAAAACCAATTGATATTTATAAAAAACTTAGAGTTACAAACCCCTCTCCTTTTATGTTTTTTTTCAATTTTAATGACTTTCAAATTATTGGTGCAAGTCCTGAAATATTAGTAAGACTAAGGGATAATAAAATTACTGTAAGACCTATCGCGGGAACAAGACCCCGTGGAAAAACTAAAAAAGATGATCTTTATTATGAGAGAGACCTTCTTAAAGACAAAAAAGAACTTTCTGAACATTTAATGTTACTAGATTTAGGAAGAAATGATGCAGGTAAAGTTTCAAAAATTAACACCATAAAAGTGACAGAGAGTTTCATAATTGAGAAATATTCTCATGTTATGCATATAGTTTCTAATGTTGTTGGTGAGCATAATAAGAAATTTTCAAAATTTAAATCTCTATTAGCGGGGTTTCCAGCGGGTACAGTTTCAGGTGCTCCCAAAATAAGGGCAATGGAGATTATTGATGAATTAGAGAAAACAAAAAGAAAAGTTTATGCTGGAGGTATTGGTTATTTTTCTGCTAATGGTGAATTTGATACCTGCATAGCGTTAAGAACTGCAGTTGCAAAAAAAAATAAATTTTATGTTCAAGCTGGTGCAGGAATAGTTGCAGATAGTAAACCTATCAAAGAATACGAGGAAACAGTAAATAAAGCTAAAGCTCTAATAAATGCACTAAGATGAAAAAAATAATTTTAATTGATAATTATGATAGTTTTACATTTAATCTTTATCATTATTTGTCCTCACTGAAAGTAAATGTTGACGTAATTAGAAATGATCAAATTACTTCAAAAGAAATTTTAAAAAGAAAGTATAATAAAATTGTAATATCACCTGGGCCAGGTAACCCTTATCAATCTGGTAATTGTCTCAACATTGTAAAATCTTTATATAAAAAGATACCTATACTTGGAGTTTGTTTGGGTCACCAGATAATAGGACAGGTATTTGGGTCAAAAATTATTCAAGCTAGGAAGCTAATGCACGGAAAAACTAGTAAGATTATATCAAAAAAAACTGGTATATTAAAAAATCTTCCAAAAACATTTGAGGCAACTCGTTATCATAGCTTAATTATTGATAAAAAATCACTTTCCAAAGATCTTGAAATCACTGCTGAAACTAAAGATGGGTTAATAATGGGTGTACGCCATAAAAAATACTATGTTCATGGAGTGCAATTTCATCCTGAAAGTATTAAAACTAAACTAGGTATTAAAATTTTAAAAAACTTTATTAGAATTTAAGATTAATGAAACATTTCATAGAAAAAATTAAAAACAAAGAAAATTTATCATTTGAGGAAAGTAAAGCAGCCTTTGAATTGTTAATGGGTGGAAAAGCAGAGGAGCAGGAAATATTTGATTTTTTAACACTTTTATCAGCTAAAGGTGAAGCCTCAGATGAAATAGCTGGTGGAGTTTTTGTACTCAGAAATAAGTCGAAAAGAGTAAGTGTAGAAAATTGTGTTGATACATGTGGAACTGGTGGAGATGGCTTGAATACACTTAATATATCAACAGCTTCTGCATTACTGCTTGCAAGTATGGGTGTGAAAGTAGCAAAACATGGGAATAAAGCAGTATCATCAAAGTGTGGTTCTGGTGATGTTTTGGAAGCTTTAAATATCAAAATAAATCTAGAACCAAATGATATTGAGGGTCAAATTAATAAAAATAATTTTGGTTTCATGTTTGCACCTAATTATCATAGTGCAATGAGATTTGTTGGTCCAACTAGAAAAAAAATTGGCAAAAGAACTATATTTAATATGATTGGACCATTAAGTAGCCCGGCTCTAGTAAAGAAACAAGTAGTTGGAGTCTTTGATAAAAAACTCTTAAAGATATTTGCAAATGCTTTAAATAATTTAGATATTAAATTTGCATGGATTGTTAATAGTGAAGATGGTTTAGATGAAATTTCACCCTATGCTAAAACAAACGTCATTCAATTAAAAAATAAAAAAATTTCTAAAATAATAATTGACCCTAAAAAATTAAATGTAAATGCAGATAAATTTGATAATCTTGTTGGTGATGACGCAAAATTTAATGCAAATAAAATGGTTAATATATTCAAAGGTGAAGATAATGATTTTTCTAAAGCTGTTTGCTTAAATGCTGCTGCAGGTCTTATTGTAAATGAAACTCACCAAAATTTTGCTGACGCATATAATAATGCAAGAGAACATATTTTATCAAATAAAGTTATTAAACATTTAGAAAAAATTCAAAATGGCTGAAAATGTTCTTGAAAAAATAATTCAAAAGAAAATTGAAAAAATAGCAAATTTAAAAAAAACTATTTCTGTTGACTCATTGAATGAGTTTATTAATATAAATAAAACATTTATTAACTTTAAAGAAAAAATCGAAAATAATATAAAAGAAGATAAATTTTCAATTATTGCTGAAATTAAAAAAGCTAGCCCTTCAGCTGGTGTTATTATCAAAGATTATGATCCTGTTAAGATAGCTAATATATATAATAATAATAAAGCATCCTGTTTATCAGTACTAACAGAAGAAGATTTTTTTTTAGGAAACCTGATACATATTAGTAAGATTAAACAAAAAGTTAATTTACCAACTCTATGCAAAGACTTTTTTGTAGATAAATTTCAAATACCGTTAGCAAAAAGTTATGGGTCTGATGCAATATTAATCATATTATCTGCTGTTAGTGATAAACTTGCTGATGACTTATATAACGAAGCACTAAAATTAAAAATGTCGGTAATTGTAGAAGTTCATACTGTTGAAGAAGCTAAGCGTGCTTTAAGATTTAAAGATGCTCTGTTAGGTATAAATAATAGAAATCTTAAAACTTTAAAAACTGATATTAATACAACTTACGATATTCATGATGTTTTGGTTAATCACTCAGGTCCATTAATTTCTGAAAGTGGAATTAAAACAAAGAATGAGCTTTTAGAACTCTCAAACAAAACCTCTATTAAAACTTTTTTAATTGGTGAATCACTATTAAAAAATTTAAAAAATAATTCTATTTTTTCAGTTCTTTAGTCAAATAATCCCCTATTTTAATACCTTTTTTTACTATTGTGAATTGTAAAGAACTTTTGTAGAACATACTTTGTACGATATTTGTTCTTATGCTGACTAAAAAACAAAAAAACCTACTTTTATATATCAACAAGAAGTTGAGAAGCTCTGGTGTATCTCCTTCTTATGAGGAAATGAAAGAGTCACTAAATTTAAAGTCTAAATCAGGGATTCATAGATTAATCAGTGCATTAGAAGAAAGAGGATTTATTAAAAGACTTGCTCATAAAGCAAGAGCATTAGAAGTAATTAAATTACCAGAAACAGCTTCAGCTAATGATATTTACAATAATTTTTCACCGAGTGTTATTAAAGGTGGCTTAGATGATGCAAAACCTATGTCCGATGATACAGAAGTACCTGTTTTGGGAAAAATTGCAGCTGGGACTCCCGTAGAAGCTATTCAAAATGAAGTTTCAAGAATACCACTGCCTAGTAATTTAGAAAAAAATGGTGATTATTTTGGTTTAAAAGTTCAGGGAGACTCAATGATTGAAGCTGGTATTAACGAAGGTGATACTGTTATCATTAAAAGAACTGATACAGCTGATAATGGAAAAATAGTTGTTGCATTAATTGATGAGCATGAAGCCATGCTTAAAAGAATTAGAAAAAAAGGTAAAGTTGTTGCACTCGAAAGTGCAAATAAAAATTATGAGACTAAAATTTTTGGCCCAGATAGAGTTAAAGTACAGGGCGTATTAGTATCTTTATATAGAAACTTCTAGCAAAATAGTCTAAACATTTTCAATGAAAAAAGTAGCAACAAGATTTGCTCCATCCCCTACTGGAGCTTTGCATATAGGTGGAGTTAGAACAGCTTTGTTTAATTGGTTATATTCTAAAAATAAAAATGGTGATTTTTATCTAAGAGTAGAAGATACAGATAAAGAAAGATCAAAAGATGAATATAAAGATCAAATAATTAAATCTCTTAAATGGATTGGCATAAACTATGATGGAGAAGAATATATACAATCAAAGAAAATTGAAGATCATATCAAAGTAGCGAATGAATTGCTTAAAAATGGTCATGCTTATAAATGTTATTGTTCAAGTGAGGAAATAGAAGAACAAAAAAAAAGAGCAAGACAAAAAAAAATTCCTTATATTTATGACAGGAAGTGGAGAGACAAGAATGAGGAAGATGCACCTAAAGATATCAAACCGGTAATTAGATTTAAAAGCAAAATAAATGGGACTTCTATATTAAAAGATTTAGTTCAAGGTGATGTTGAAATTGATAATAATACTATTGAAGATTTTATTATCTTAAGAAATGATGGAACGCCAACATACAATTTATCAGCATCAGTCGATGATCATCAAATGAATATGACACATGTTATTAGGGGTGATGATCATAAAATAAATACTTTCAAACAAATACAAATTTACCAAGCCATGAAATGGGTGATACCTTCATTTGCGCACATACCGTTAATACATACAATTGAAGGAAAAAAACTGTCAAAGAGAGATAAGGCTTCTACATTAGATGATTATTCTAAAATTGGTATTATGCCGGATGCTCTAAGAAATTATCTTCTTAGATTAGGATGGTCTTATAAAGATAAAGAAATATTCACTTTAGATGAAAGTATTAAACATTTTAATCTTGAAGGAATTGGTAAATCTCCCTCTAAATTAGATATGAGTAGAATTTTATCAATGAATGAGCACTATATTAAAAATATTGAAGAAAATAATTTATTTAATCAACTAGCTGAATACTGCAAATTATACAAGAATGAAATTAAGTCTGATAAAAAAGACAAATTTAAAAGTTCTCTAACTTTCCTTAAAAATAAAGCTAAAACCTTGGAAGATATATTTAATAACGGTCAATATATAATGGTAGATGAGGTTAATTTTAACCAGGATGATATTAAGTTAATTGATGATAAGGCCAAAAAAGTCATTTCTGATTTCAATAATCAATTTAATAGCGTTAATAAATTAAGCAAAGAAACGTTAGAGCCAATAGTAAATGAATTGATTAAATTAAATGATACTAATTTTAAAGGAGTCGGGCAGCCTTTAAGAATAGCTTTAACAGGTTCGAAATTTGGACCTGGAATATATGATATAATTATTTCTCTTGGAAAAGAAGAAGTAACAAAGAGATTAACTAATAAGAAACTTAGTTAATACTGATGAAGCTTCATTAGAAGATGAGGTTTTTGATCTAATTTTATTTAATGTTTGCTCACAATCATTAATTTGTTTTTTCATTAATTCTGGATTTTTTAAAAAATAAACAACAGAGTTGTAAATCTCTTTAGCATTACACTCTTTTTGTATTAATTCTGGAATTATTTCTTTGTTATTAATAATATTAATGATGTTAGCAAATTTTATTTTTACCAACATTTTAATAATTAAAAAATTCAAAAAATTCATTTTATAGATAATTATAGAAGGAACTTTTGCATTACAAATTTCAAGAGAAACTGTACCAGATTTAGAAACTGCAAAAATAGAATTATTTAGAATTTGTTTTTTTATATTTTCATCAGAAATAACTTCAATATTTTTTAAATTAGCATTATTAACTTTTTCACTTATTAAATTCTTATTGTCATCAGTTGCATGAAAAACAAATGTGAAATTATCAAATTTTGTATTCATCATATTTATAAAATTAATTAATATAGGCAGAAGTAAATTTACTTCTGATAATCTGCTACCAGAAAAAAGAGAAATAATTTTTTTATCATTTGATATGATGTTAGATAGATCTATTTTGTTTTTAGTTTCTTGTTCTAATAATGGATGGCCGACAAAAGTATTTGGAATATTTTCTTTATCAAAATATTTTTTTTCGAAATCAAATAATAATAAAATATGATCTAAGAACTTTTTAAACTTTTTAACCCTTCCTTCTCTCCAAACCCAAACTTGAGGAGCTACGTAATGTATTGTTTTAATATTAGGATTAATACTTTTTACTTTTTCAGCAACTCTTAATGTGAAATCAGGACTATCTACACTAAACAAAATATCTGGATTAAATTTTATTATCTCTTCAACTGTTTTGTTTATTTTATTCTTTATTTTGAAAATATTTAATAAAACACTTGTGAAACCAATGTAAGTAATTTCTTTTAGGTCAAAAATAGATTTTATTCCTAATGAATTTAAATGTGTTCCACCAACACAAGAATATTCAATATTAGGGTTATTTTTTGCAAGTTTAGATATAACTTTAGAAGCAAGTTTATCTCCAGAAGGTTCACCAGTTAATATGAAAATCTTTTTCATTTTACTGAGATAAACATTTTATTTTTATTAGCAAATTTAATACATTTACTTTTATCTAAAAAAACGTGTTGTTTGCTTTTTATAACAATACCCTTTAATCCAGCAGTCTTACTTTGTTTGATAGTTTTCAATCCAATCGTTGGAAGATCTACTCTTAAATCTTGTTTCTTTTTTGGAAACTTAACTAAAACTCCTTGATTTTTAAACTTTTTACTTCTGCTTTTTTCAAGCATTTTTTTAGTTCCACCTTTTCCTTCTATAGAAACAACTTTTTTGTTTCTAACTACAACTCCTTGGCTAAAATCAAATTGTCTTAAATTATTCAAAGTTTTAATTGCTTTTTTAATATCTAATTGATCTTTTTTGTTTGGTTTAATCTTTGAATAATTACCCTTTTTCAGAGATAGTTCGGGATTAAATTTTAGTGAATTTTCAGTTTTGATCTTGTTTTGAGCTAATATCTTAATGATTTCTTTAAGTATTGCTGCATCTCCAAGTTTAGATGCTTTAATTATTCTAGGGATATAATAAATACCTTTAAAATCTAATTTCAATTTAGATAAGTTAGGTTTATTTACTTTTCCTGCAAATAAGACTTTTTTACATTTATTTTCCTTAAGAATATTAATAATCTTTCCAAATTGACCTATAGAAACTGAACAAGATTTTTTATCTTTTTTAAATTTCTTTGAATTTGATAAATCAATTATCAAATATTTTATCTTCTTTTTTTTAATAGTTTTTAGAATTTCCTTTGGAAAATCAGTATCACCAAAAATTAATCCTATCATCTTATGAAAATGGTGTGCAGATAGATCTTTTTTTATCTTTTGTTATAAAATCGATTATATTTTTAACTAGTGGATTTTCTTGAAAAGAACCATTCAATTTACTTATATTTTCATTGATATTCTTTGTGGCAAAAATCTTCTTATAAGCATCACTTAAACCTAAAATGTCTTTATTTTCAAACTTAGCTCTTCTTAATCCTATTAAGTTTAATCCTTGTAATGAATTTCTATTTCCTGTTGATAATCCATAAGGAATAACATCGTGTAATACTCCTGTCATTCCACCAATCATTGCCATTTTTCCAATCCTCGTGAACTGTTGAACTGCAGAATTTCCTCCAATAACAACATTATCTTCGATAATTGCATGACCCCCTAGGGGTACATTGTTTGCAATTATTACATTATTTCCCACCTGACAATCATGAGCAACATGTGAAGAAATCATAAATAAGCAATTGTTTCCAATAACTGTTTTACCACCACCACTAACTGTTCCTGGATTTATCGTTACATATTCTCTAATCTTATTGTTATCTCCAATTATCAGATCAGTTGGTTCTCCAGCATATTTTAAATCTTGTGGGTCATTAATAGAAACAAAGGGGTATATTTTATTCCCTTTGCCAATTTTTACATTTCCAGAAATATTTACATGTGATTGTATAACAGTGTTTTCCCCAATCTCAACATTAGGGCCAATTACACAATAAGGACCTACTCGAACGTTTTTATCTAATTTTGCTTTTGAGTCTATGATTGCAGTTTTATCTATCATCTATTGTTTTTTATAAATTCTCTTAAATTTTTTGCTGGATATCCCATAACTTTAGTATTGTCTGGTATATCCTTTATGACACCACTACCACCTCCAATTTGGACATTGTTTCCAACTTTTAAATGACCTGAAACTCCAGCCTGTCCACCAATCACAACATTGTTACCTAAAGTAGAACTTCCGGCAAAACCAACTTGACCTGCAATAATACAATTATCACCGATTTTATTATTGTGAGCAATATGCACTTGATTATCAAGGTATGTATTTTTTCCAATTATTGTGTTTGATAAAGAGCCTCTATCAATTGTAGAACCACATCCAATTTCACAATTTTCATTAATTATAACGATTCCAATATGAGGATATCTTACATTTTTATCTTGATTAGGAAAAAAGCCAAAACCCTTTTTACCAATAATACATCCATCTAAAATATTTACATTATCTTTAAGTATTGTATTTCTGATAATTACATTTGAGGCAATAGAACAGTTTGAACCAATAATTACATTTTTTTCAATAATAGTATTATGACCAATTAAACAATTTTTTCCTATTTTAACATTTTTACCTATTAAAACATTTTTTCCAAATTTAACTTTTTTCTTAAAAGATGTTTTGGAAATATCTTTTGCAGTATCATCAAAATTATCAGCGATTGATTTTGGATAAAATTCTTTTGTTATTTTTGCCATTGTTAATAATACGTTTTTAACAATAATTTTTTTACATGAGCTTGGTAAAAAATGAGAAAGACTATCTAACGTAACACAATATAAAGCTTTAGTTTTTGATGCTAATTCAGAATAATTTTTAGAATGAAAAAAAGTTAAATCTTTACTGGTCGCGTTTAGTAAATCGGAAACATTATAAATTTTATCTTTATTAAAATTTTCTTTATTTGCAATATCAATCTTGATTAGTAATTTTTCTATATTGTAAGGACCGGTATTTTTAAAAAATGGGTTAATCACAAAATCTTAATATCAAACTTTTGATAATTTAATTATCAACAATTATTTCTAATTATTTTTTATCAACAATTGTAGCTGACCACTGAGCATCAGCCATTCGTTTACCCTCTACAAAAGCTTCACCTTTATACTTCCAGACTCTACCATGAGATCGAATAGCTTCAATTTTTAATTCTAGTTTACAATCAGGTATTACTGGATTTCTAAATCTTGCTTTATCAATCCCCATCAAAAAAACTAATTTATTGTCATATTCTTTTTTATTAATTCCACACGCTGTTAAAGCTGCTGCTGCTTGACCGAAAGCTTCTACAATCAAAACACCAGGCATTACTGGATTATCTGGAAAATGACCGTCAACATAAAATGAATTTTTTTTTACGTACATTATTGCTGTTGCTGAATGAAGTTTTTTAATATCAATTAATTCATCAATTAAAAGCATTGGCTCTCTATGAGGAAGTAAATCAGTAATCTCTTTTTTATTAAGTTTCATTTATATTATTTTAACGTTTTAAAATTTTCATCAAATAACTTCAATAGATCTTGAGTTATATCTAGAGTATTTATACCTATCAAAATATCTTTTTTTTTAATAATTATTTCTATCGAATTTTTTTTCGCATAATCTTGTGAAATATTAGTTAAATTTGTATAAAATTTAATTTTAGCTTTATTTGAATATTCAGTAAGTTCAGCTTTTTTTTTAGATATAGTTTGATTGTATTTATTAACTTTTTTTTCTAAATTTATTGATTTTTTTTCCAATTCTTCTTTAGATAAAATATTTTTTTGATTAATTAATTTCTTTTTTTCTTCTTCAATTTCTTTTCTATAATTAGAAAATTCATCATTAATTATCTTTAAATCAGTTTGAATTTTTTTATCTACTTTTTTACTGGCAATGGCGTTTTTGTATATATAGTCAACGTCAATAAAACGAATGTTGTTTTCAGCTAAGGAGTAAGAGCAGTGAGATAAAAAAAATATAGTTAATAAAAAAAATTTGATATTTCTTATCATTAAAACGTAGTTCCAAGATTGAATCTAAAAGTTTCTGGTTTATCGCTGGATTTTTTTGTGATAGGTTTACTTAAAGAAAAACTTAATGGACCTACAGGAGTTAACAAATTCATTCCAACCCCCGTGGAGCTTCTAATAGTGAAGGAGTCCTCTATAGAACTATCGTAATCAACACCCCATACATTGGCAATATCAATAAAATATGCAAAATCTGCGTTTTCAAAAGTACTTAAAATTCCAGGTAAATTTGTAGATAAATTTAATGCACCAATATAATTTCCACCTATAAAATCATTATTATCAACTGGACCTATTTTCCCTTTTTCAAAACCTCTTAATCGGTTGTATGGAACTTGACCTCTTTTTGATATTCTCACATCAGAGTTATTCAATGAATTTATTGCTTTTAAGTATAAACTGGCTTTGCCGACCATCTCAGAGGTTGAGTTAAGATTTTTATATTGAGTGAAGACGAAGGTATTTGCTAGTTCATTATTATCTGAAATCACAGGTATATCTTGATAAAAAGAAGTCTTGTTTCCAGATGTAGGATTAAAATTTGAATTTCGCAAATCATAATTTAAACCATAATTAAAATAAAAATCCTTATATGTACCATCTTGTTTTTTTAACTGCGTTGAAGCTGACGAAGTTGTGCTTAATTCCTCAATTTCAAAAGATACTTCAGGGCTGAAATAAAGATTTTCATATTGTTGAAATTCAGTTCCAATTCCAAAACCTGTATTTTTAATCTTATAACCATAGTCAGATAAATAATCAGTTGTTGTTGCTTTTAAAGATGTAAATAAAGTGTTGTCTGTGTAAGCAAAATTAGGCTTAGAATAAACAAATTGTCCCTTGATGCCGTCCTCAGAAAGCTCTAAATTCGTAGTTAAATTAATACCTTTTCCTAAAAAATTTTTTTCAGTTATACCACCTCCAATAGTAGAACCGCTTGTACCAACGCCTGCAGCTAAAGAAATTTCTCCAGTTGGTTGTTCTTCAACAATTACATCTACTATCTTAAGATTTTCATTAGAGCCTTCTTTAACTTCGCCTTTAACATTTTTAAAAATTCTTAAACTTTTAATATTGTCAATAGATTTATTATATAAAAGTGTATTTAAAGGATCTCCTTCATCTACAATTAATCTATTACGGATTACCTCTTCTATAGTCTGAAAATTTCCTAAAATATTAATTCTTTCAACATAAAATTTATCTGAGTCAATAATGTTAAAGGTAAAATTAATCTTGTTTTTTTCTACTATTCTTTCATCTACGTTTGCATTAATAAAATCATACAATCTTGAAGATGCGATTTTATCTATTTCATCTAAAATCAAATTAAAATCATCTAATGAATATCTTTCATTTTTTAATTTAGTGAAAATCTTATTAATTTTTTTGAAATCTGACTGATTATAATCTGGTGGTAAATTTAATTTTAAATCATTAAAATAAAATTTATCACCTGACTCTACATTAAAAATTAATTTAAAATTACCCTCTTTGTTAAATTCAGCAAATGAATTCAAAATTTTTACTTTATGATAACCTAAATTTTTATAATAATTTGTAAGTAAACGTTTGTCTAATTCAATTGTTGATTGGTTTAAGTAAACTTTGTTAGATATAAATTTCCAAAATTTGTGTTCCTCAGATGCTATAACTTCTAAAAGTTTTTTGTCTTTTATCTTTTTATCTCCTATAAAAGAAATTTCTTTTATACGAGCTCTTTCTCCTTGCTCTATATCAAGTTTTATATTTACTGAATTTACCTCATCATTTTTAACAAGAGAAGAGTCCACTTTTGCAAAATAATAACCATTTGTTTTTAAAATATTTTTTATTAAAGTAATATCTTTTTTAAGTTGATTTTCAGTAAATGACATTCTGTTTTTTAAGATTATACTTTCAGTAAGTTTTTTTGTTATGCTTTCTCTTTTAATACCTGTGATTTCAATATTTTCTATAATAGGATTTTCAACAACATTTATTGTTAAAACACTATTATCGAAATTCAAATTTACATCTTTGAAAAAATTGGAATTATAAAGATTTTTTAAAGTAAAATTTAATTTATTACTGTCGTAGTCTGTATCAACTTCTATTTTACCAAGTACAATGATTGTTTCTTTTGATATACGTTTGTTGCCATCAACTTTGATGTCTTTTAATATTTCAGCAAAACCAAAAGTGATGGACGTAAATAGCAAAAAAATTATTGTTGATAAAAATTTTAACATAAAAAAAGTTTTATACACCTAAATTACTTAATTTTAAACTTACATAATCTCTTAATCTATATATATCAGTGACCTTTTTGGGTGAAATTTTCCGAAATTTTAAAAATTGCTTATAATTACAATATTTAAAAATTAATTTAATCATTTCGTAATATTCAATTTCATTATTTAAATATTTTAATACAAAAAAATCGTTAACCGTAACCAGTATGGTTTCATATAAAGAGTCTTTTTCTTTTAAATTATATAATATTTTAACAAGTGGAAATTTCTTATAATTAATTTTTTTAAATTCAAGATTATTTAAGACTGACAAATTTAAATTTTTTGACTGGAGTTTATTTTTGCTTACAGGATATAGTGAATTATAAATTGGAATTTTCATATCTGGTTCATGAATTAGTATTTTAATAAGTGCATTTTTAAATTTTACGATTGCATGAACATAGGATTTTGGATGAGTTAAAATTGAAATATCTTTATAATTTAAATTAAATAATTTCTTAGCTTCAATAACTTCAAAGACCTTATTCATCATAGTTGAAGAATCAATCGAAATTTTTTTTCCCATTTTCCAATTAGGATGATTTAGAGCTTCATTTTTTTTTATATTTTTAATTTTTTTTATAGATTTTTTTAAAAAAGGACCACCTGATGCTGTGATGAAAACTTTATCTATTTGATCATAATTATTTTTTTGTGTTAAAGAATAAATTGAAAAATGTTCTGAATCTATAGGAATAAAATTTGTATTAAATTTATTTAATTCTTTCTTTAGTAAAGACCAACCACATATTAAGGATTCTTTATTAACAATAGCTATATTTCTTGAATATTTTATTAATTGTAGTGATGGATTTAAACCATCAATTCCTACAATAGAAACCATAGAGTAGAAAAGTTCTTTTTTTTTAAATAGTTTATCTATGATTGAAAATGAATTGTAAAAATTAATATTTGTTTTTTTATATTTTTCTTTGGTTTCAGTATATTTTGTATAATCGTTAATTATTATGTTTTTAACGTTTAGGTATTTTGCTTGTTTGAGTACTTCTGTGATATTTTTATTTGTTGATAATAATTTTATATCAAAACTTTTTTTATCTTTTTTAATAATCTTAATTATATTTTTACCAATTGACCCCGTTGATCCTAGAATAACAATTTTTTTTTTCATATAGGTAAGATCCAGAAATCCCAAATGACCATGCCAACTGGTACAGCAAAAAGTATTCCATCAATTCTATCTAAAAGACCTCCGTGACCAGGTAGCAAGTCACCAGTGTCTTTGACTTTTGCTTTACGTTTTAAAAATGAAATAAAAAGATCACCTAGCTGACAAAAGAATGATACTAGAACAACTAATATAATTATGGTGATTGAATTATAAAATTCACTTTGTATTAAAAGAAAAAATATTGGTATTAAAAATAATGACAAAACAAATGAACCAATTGAACCTGAGATAGTTTTATTTGGACTAATTTTTGTTAGCTTCTTTCCTTTGAAAATTTTACCAAATAATAAACCTCCTATATCTGAACATATACAAATAAAAATTAAAAAGAGCATATTTAACTTGAAATTATCCTGCGAAATTCCAGAAAAAATCATAATGGAAAAAATTAAAAGATACAACAAACTCATTCCTTTTATTGTTATTTTCAAAGAATTTGATTTTAAAGTTTTTTTGATGAAAATTTTAGAAATTAAACCTTGAAATTCAATCCAAGAAATTAGTGAAATTAATATTAAAGAAATAATTAATATGTATGAATAATTAAATGAAAGATATAATAAAAAAAATAGAAATATTGAGGTGAATAATCTGCTTTTTAAATCTTTTGCTTTCATACATTACCAAAATTTCTTTTAATATTTTTATATCTTTTAATGATTTTATTATAATCTTTTTCAGTGAATTCTGGCCATAGTTTCTTTTCAAAGAAAATCTCTGAATAGGCAAGTTGCCATAGTAAAAAATTACTTAATCTTTTTGTGTCACCTGTTCTAATCAATAAGTCTGGATCTGGTATATTTTTTGTTTGTAAATATTTCTTAAAATTTATTTCAGTAATTTTTTCTTTATTTTTTTTTAAACTTTTAAAAGCATTAAGTAGCTCAAATTTTGATCCATAATTTAAGGCAAGATTAATTTGAAGTTTTTTATTTTTAAATGTTTTTTTTTCAGATAAATTTAACAATTTATTTAATTTTGATGAAAAATTTTTAACTCCAATAATTTTAAGTTTTATATTTTGTTTATTAAGATCTTCAATTCTATTGATTAAAAAATTTTCTAGTAAGTTAAATAAATAATCTATTTCTTTTTTAGGTCTTTTCCAATTTTCAGTAGAAAATGCATATAATGTAAGAAATTTTATTTTTTTTTTTATTGTTTCTTTTATTATTTTTTCTACCGTATTTAGCCCAGCTTTATGACCTGCATTTCTTGAATTTTTATTTTTCAAACCCCATCTACCATTACCATCCATAATAATGGCTACATGATTTAATGGGTTCATATGGTCATTATTTCTTTTTCTTTAGATGAAACTTTTTCATCTACTATTGAAATATGTTTGTCGGTTATATTTTGTACATTCTTTTCAAAAGATTTTTCTTCATCTTCACCAATATCTTTTGATTTAAGTAATTTTTTAAGCTCCTCATTGGCTTCTCGTCTAATATTTCTTATTGAAACTTTACATTTTTCTCCCATTGACTTAATCATCTTTTTTAATTCAGATCTTCTTTCTTCGTTTAGTTCAGGGACTGGAAGTCTTATTAATTGTCCATCAATTTGTGGATTTAAGCCGAGTTCTGATTTTTTTATAGCAGCATCAACTAATGCAACATTATTTTGATCCCAAATTTGAATGTTTATCATTCTAGGTTCTGGAGTTGTTATACTTCCAACTTGGTTAATAGGCATTTGTTGACCATATACATCTACTTTTACCAAATCTAGCATTGCTGCATTCGCTCTTCCTGTTCTTAAAGATGAAAGTTCTTTTGCAAAAACATCAATGGTTTTATCCATTTTAAGACTATATGATTTTTCAACAAACATTTATTCACCAATCTTAAATCTTATAAATTCTTTAATCTTTAAATCGGAAATAGAAAGTTCTTTGATTATATCCTGAACTTTTTTCTTAGGTTCCATTACCCAGGCTTGTGTTAAAAGGGCATTTTCCTCTTTAAATTTATTCATTTTACCTAAGCTTATTTTTTTTGCTATATCTTCAGGTTTTCCTGAATTTTTCAACTCCTCTGTTACGAGCTCTTGTTCTTTATCAATAATTGATTGATCTATTGAATTTTGATCTAAAGCAATTGGATTCGATGCTGCTATATGCATTGACAGCTGTTTACCAAAATTTTTTACATCTTCAGAACTATTTTTTGTTTCCAATGAAACTGCTACAGCTAATTTAGCTAAATTATCTTTAACAATAGTATGTAGGTATTGAGAGTTAACAGCCCCAGAATTTTTAATTGTTTTTGTTTTTCCAATTGTAATTTTTTCACCCATTTTAGCAATTAAAGCTACAAGGCTATCTTCGGTAGTTTTTCCACTTTTCATTTTTGATTTTTTTAAATTCTCAATGTTTGAATCAACATCATTATTTAATTCACTCAACTCTTTAACAAAATTTACAAAATCATCATTTTTAGCAACAAAATCTGTTTCACAATTTACCTCAATTAAAGAAGTTTTTTTATCATCACCACTAATTGCAATAACTCCCTCTCTAGCATCCCTAGACATTTTTTTTGAAGCTTTGGAAATACCTTTAACCCTAAGTATTTCGATTGCTTTTTCTAAATCACCATTTGATTCTTTAATGGCTAAATTACAATCTTTAAAACCAGCGCCTGTTACTTCGCGTAGTTTTTTAACATTTACAATGTCACTCATTAATTTAGTGTCTCCTTTTTATTCTTAGAAAATTTATTTTCTAATTTTTCTCTATCCAATTCTTGAATTGTTTTTGAGGTTTTTTCATCATTTTTATTTTCTGTTTTTGTTGATACAGCTGGTATAGCCTTTTTAGCAGAATTAATTGTTTCTTTTATCAAATTGCAATAAAGATCGATTGCTCTTCTTGCGTCGTCATTTCCTGGAATTGGAAAATCGATTCCATCAGGATTTGAATTACTATCTAAAATAGCAATAATCGGTATACCTAATTTAACTGACTCTTGTATTGCTATAGACTCATAATTAGTATCTATGATGAAAACTAAATCAGGAGTTTTTTTCATATCAGCTATTCCACCCAAAGATCTTTGGAGTTTATCTTTTTTAACACTCATTTTTAAAAGTTCTTTTTTTGTAAAACCTCTATTTTCAGCAACTAGGTCAGATTCATATTTTTTCATCTTTTTGATTGAACCTGAAATTGTACCCCAATTAGTCAACATTCCACCTAACCATCTATAATTAACAAAATATTGATCTGTTTCTTTTGCAACATCTGCAATAGCTTCTGAAGCTTGTTTTTTTGTTGAAACAAAAAGTATTTTTCCATTATTTGATATTATTTCATAAATTTTCTGAAGTGCGACTTTAGTTAATTCTAAAGTTTGAGTTAAATCTATAATGTGAATTGAGTCTCTTTTGCCAAAAATATATTTCTTCATTTTTGGATTCCATCTCAAAGTTTTGTGTCCTAGATGAACACCGGCTTCTAATAATTGTTGGATTGTAATATTTGGTATTTTCATATTTATTCCCTGTTGAACCACCACAGTAATTACCACTAAAGGACAGGAGGTATAAAACCAAAAAACTGTGTGCGTATTTGTTAATTTAGCAAGTATTTACTAATTTTTTTTAAATATAACAAGGCTTAATTAATGAATATTAAGACTAATTTCCTTATTTCTTAAAATATTTATAGATTTTCTATCAATATTTCTTGGGTTTTTTAACTTAAAATTATGAGTTTCATTATCATTTGAAAAGTTAATGTGAACTATAGTTTCACCTTTTTCATCAAGAAATTTCTGTATTTCATTTAATTGTTCCTTTGATTTAATATTTAAAGTTATTTCTTTTATAGAACTATTTAAGAGGTCTTTTAGAGGTGCAATCTTACGAACATTTATTCTTTTTGTTTTATCTTCATCTTGTGAAATTGTCCTAGTCAAGGTTAAAATTAATGAACCACCTTCCTTTAATACATCTCTATTGGCCTCTAAGACATCAGAAAAAATAAATAGCTCAAAAACACTACTTAAATCACTCAACTTTAAAACAGCATATGAATTACCTTTAGCTGTTTTTCTTTCTTGAACTTTTAATAAAGTTGCAGCAATATTTTTTTCTTTAATTTGATCATCAGAATAAAAACTTTTAAAATCTATAATTTTATAGTCATCAAAAATTTCTTTGAATTGGTTTAGTGGATGATCAGATATAAAAAAACCAATAGCTTCAAACTCTTTTGAAAGTCTTTCTTCAAATTCCCAATCTTTTATATTTTCAATGATGCTAGTTTCATTTTCCTGACTATCACCAAATAAATCGATTTGATTAGCAGCTTTAATATCAAAAATATTTTTTGATTTAATTATAATATTAGGAATTGAATTATATATTGATTGTCTATTTTCATTAAGTTTATCAAATGCTCCTGCTTTAACTAAACCTTCTAATTGTAGTTTGTTAATATCTTTTGGATTAATTCTTTTAATAAAATCATTAATAGATAGAAATTTACCATTATCTAATCTCTCTTTAACAATATTAGATATAGCCTCAGATCCAACTGCCTTGATACCTCCTAAAGCATAATAAAATTTATCATTTTCTGTTTTAAAATTTGAATAACATTCGTTGATATCAGGTCTTACTACATTAACATTTAATCTCTTTAGTTCTTCGTAGAATTCACTTAATTTATTTTGATTTGATATGTCCATTGTCATAGAAGCTGCGATGAATTCTTTAGGAAAATAAGTTTTCAAAAAAGCTGTTTGATAAGATATTATTGCATAGGCAGCAGCGTGACTTTTGTTAAAACCATATTCAGCAAAAGGTTCAATTTTTAAAAATATTCCCGCTGCTACATCTTTGCTAATTCCATTATTAACAGCTCCAGCAATAAAATTTTGTTTTTGCTTTTCTAATTCTGCTCTTTTTTTTTTACCCATGGCTCTTCTTAGCAGGTCTGCTTGGCCTGCTGTAAAACCAGATAATTTTTGAGCAATTTGCATAACCTGCTCTTGGTAAATAATTACACCATAAGTTGGTTTTAAAATATCTTCTAAGAGAGGATGTAAATAATCAGGAGTTTTTCTTCCGTGCTTACAATCATTGTAAATCGGTATATTACTCATAGGTCCAGGTCGATACAGGGCCACTAAGGCAATAATATCTTCAATATGATTCGGTTTCATATGAACAAGCGCATCTCTCATACCAGCACTTTCAATTTGAAATAAGCCAACAGTTTTTCCTGACGACATTAGTTCAAAAACTTTTTGATCTTCAAAACTTATGTTTTCAATATCAAATCCTTTATTATTTTTTCTAATTAATTTTTGAGTATTGTTAATGACGGTCAAGGTTTTTAATCCTAAAAAATCAAATTTAACTAATCCAGCATTTTCAGCCGAGTACATATCAAACTGTGTCGAGGGTAGTAATAAATCAGCCGATGAATCTTTGTATAAAGGAACAATCTCAGTTAATTTTTTATCTGCAATTACAACTCCAGCAGCATGAGTTGCCACATTTCTATTTAGCCCCTCTAATCTTAATGAAAGATCTGTTAATTTTTTAACCCTAACATCTTCATTAATCATTTTTTGAAGTCTTGGTTCTCCAGCTATGCATTCAGATAAGCTTTTAGGTCTAGAAGGATCAAATGGTATCATTTTGGAAATGTTGTCCACGAAACCGTAGGCTAGTCCAAGTACCCTGCCCACATCTCTAATTACCATTCTTGCTTTTAATTTTCCAAACGTAATAATATGAGCAACACTATCCTCGTACTTCTTTGTCAAATATTCTAAAACTAAATCTCTTTTATCTTCACAAAAATCAATATCAAAATCTGGCATTGAAATTCTATCTGGATTTAAGAAACGCTCAAAAATTAAATTATATTTAATAGGATCTACATCAGTAATAAATAAACACCACGCAACTAAAGATCCTGCACCAGAACCTCTTCCAGGTCCAACTGGAATGTCATTTTTTTTTGCCCATTTAATATAATCAGAAACAATTAAAAAATAACTAGCGTATTCCATTTTAATAATAATTTCTAATTCATGATCAAGTCTATCTTTATATACTAAATATTTTTCATTATTTTTATTTTCTTCATCATTAACGTTAAAAAATTTTTCAAATTTTTTTTTCAAACCATCTAAAGACTCTTTTTTAATTAAGTCATTAGCATCTCCATCTTTAGATGAGCTTATATTGGGTAGAATTGGTTTAGAAAATAATGGCCTAAAATTACATCTTAAGGGAAAATTGTAATTATTTTCAAGTGCTTCCGGAATATCAGAAAATAAATTGAACATTTCTTCATCGCTTTTAAGATAATGCTCAGATGAATATTTTATTCTATTTTTTTCATTTACATAAGTTTTATTACTAATACAGATAAGCGCATCATGTGCCTCATGCATATCTTTTGTAAGATAAAAAACTTCGTTAGTCGCAATTATTGGAACCTGTAAATTGTTAGATTGATTTAGATTAAATTCTTCAAAATCTGATTCGTTTTGATCGTTATGTCTTTGTATTTCAATATAAAATCGATCATCAAAATTCTTTTTAAGTATATTGTAAAAGTTGGTTATTTCAGAAAACTTTCCTTTATTAAATAATTTACCAAATAACCCAAATACAGTTCCTGAAAAAATAGAAATACCAGTATTTTTCATCTCTAATAAATCTTTGATGTCTAAATAAGGGCCTGATGTTTTATCATCTTCTAAATAAGAGTGCGAAGACAGTTCAATAATTTTTTTATAACCACTTTCATCAAGTGCAAAGATAGGTAATAAACCTGTTGTTTCCTCAAATCTAAAATTAATTTGAGTTGCTATAATAGGCTGAGTTCCTATTTTAGATATTTTATCAGAAAATTCTATTGCCCCACACAAATTAGAAGTGTCACATATACCTAGAGATTTTATTTTAAATTCTTTTGCCTTGTCTTTTAAAACATCAATTTTTATGGCACCTTCACATATCGAATATTGGGAATGGATTTTTAAATGATTAAAATTCTTAATAATTAACTCAGGCATTATTAGATTTTATCTTACCATCTACTATTTCCAATGAGTAATCTGACTTATTTGCAAAAAATCTATTATGAGTTGCAAATATTATTAATCTTTTTGAGTTAATTTGTTTTTTAAGTAAATCAAATATGTCTTTTGATGTTTTTTGGTCGAGACTTCCTGTGGGTTCATCAGCGAGGATTATTTGTGGCTCATTTATTAAGGCTCTTGCAATAGCAACTCTTTGTTTTTCTCCACCAGAAAGTTCATTTGGATAGTGATAAAGTCTAGGCAAAAGACTAACTTTTTTTAATATATTTTTTGCTTTTTCCACAGCATAATCTTTTGAATTCCCAGCTGATAAATTAGCAAAATAAACATTTTCTAATGCTGTAAAATCTGACAAGAGGTTATCTTGTTGATAAATAATACCAATTTTTCTTGCTCTCAATGAGTCATTTTTTTTTTTTTCATTAAAATTAATTAATTCATTTTCAAATTTTATTGATCCAGAAGTGGGTCTATCAATTAAAGAAATTAAATTTAATAAAGTTGATTTTCCTGAGCCAGAAGGGCCCATTAATGAATATATTTTACCAAGTTTAAATTTAAAATTAATTCTTTTTAAAACTTTTACATTTTTTTTTCCAATAAAAGTTTTTGATATATTTGATAATTTTATAAAGTTACTCATATTTAAGTGATTTAATTGGATCTAATTTTGCAGCTTTCATAGCTGGAAAAATTGAAACTACTATTGTTATAAAAATTGAGCAAATAGAAATTAAAAAAATTGAGCTAATATTAATTTCAGAAGGCATCGTACTCAAAAAATAAATTTCTTCTGGAAATAAAGTTAAATCAAATATCGAACTTATAAATGCTCTAATATTTTCAACATAGATAGAGAACGTAACACCAAGTAAAATTCCAAATAGTGTTGCAGAAGTTCCAATTATTATTCCAATCAAAAAAAATATTTTGATAATTGAATTATTTAATACACCTATTGATTTAAGTATTGCTATATCCTTAGTTTTATTTTTTACGAAAATTGTTAAGCCAGATATTATATTAAAAGCAGCTACGATTATAATTAAGGATAAAATTATAAACATAACATTTCTCTCAACCTTTAAAGCGGAAAACAATGAATTATTCATATCAGCCCAAGAAAAAACTAGGTCGTTAGGAAAAATATTTTGAACAATTAATTTTTGATCTTCAATTTTTTGTGGGTTGTACAAATAAATTTCTAAATTTCTATCTACCGAAGACATATTTGAAAATTCTTCTAAAGTATTTAAATTTAAAAAGATTACATTATTATCAAAATCAGCTAAACCACTATCAAATATTGAGGTAACAATAAAAGTTTTTTGCTTAGGTAGGTTTCCAATAATTGTCTCAATACCAGATGACGACATTATAGTAATACTATCTCCTATTTCCAAATTTTGATTAAAACTCAATTCTTTTCCTATAGAAATAAAGTTTTGTTTTAAATTAACTTTATTACCAACAAAATTTTCATTATTAATTAAATCTAATTTAGAAAAATCATCTTTAAGATAACCTCTTAATAGTACACCTTTTGGCTTTTCCTCATTTATGACAATACCCTCACTAGAATTACTTAATATTAAATTTTTTGAAATTAATTTCAGTTTAGATTTGTCAATTTTGTTAATATTTATTGAAACATTGTAAGGTTTAACCGTAATGTGTGAGTTAAAACCTACAATTTTATTGATCAATTCTGTTCTAAACCCATTCATTACAGACATAACAATTATTAGCACTGCAACACCTAAGCTAATGCCTATAAAAGAAAATATTGAAATAATATTTAAAAAACCGTCTTTTTTTCTAGTTTTTAAAAACCTGAATGTAATTTCTTTTTCTAACGTAGAAATCAATTTGATACTTTTTGTTTAGTTATTATTTTTATAATTTTATCTAAAGATAAATTTTGGGTTTCGCTACCAGTTTCATTAAATTCAAGAAGGTCTCCTTCAGTTTTTTTACCAATAATAATTTGGTATGGTACACCAATTAGATTCATTTTTTTTATTTTTGATGAATAATTTTCATCTGTGTCATCAACGATTGTATCTATATTGTTTTTGTTTAATTCTGCATATATTTTTTTTGCTTTTTCTAATGTAGAAGTATCATTTTTATTCATCATCGGAATAAGTGCTATTTCATATGGTGCTACAGACAATGGCCATTTCATAATTTCTTTTTTTTCATCATATTTTGCTTCAATTATAGCCCCTACCAATCTTGAAACACCAATTCCATAAGAGCCCATTTTAACAAAATCTTTTTTACCACCTGGTAGATCTACTGCTGCACCCATTGTTTTTGAATATTTATCGCCAAAATAGAATATATGTCCCACTTCGATTCCTTTAGTAATTAATTTATTTTCATTGGTTACTTTTTTATCAAATTCATCTTTACTAAATTTTTCATCTGTTACAGAATAATATTGTTCATATTTTTTTCTTAAATTTTGCAAAGATAATTTTTCTAATTCAGTGCCATGATAAGTTACATCTAAAATTCTCTTGTCAGTGAAAATTTTGCTTTCGCCAGTTTCTGCTAATATTATAAATTCGTGAGAGAGATTACCGCCTATAGGGCCAGTATCTGCTGCCATTGGTATTGCTGTTAATGACAACCTTTTAAAAGTCCTTAAATACGATAAAAAAAATTTATTATATGAATAGAAAGCATTTTCATCTGTGACATCAAATGAATATGCATCTTTCATATAAAACTCTCTACCCCTCATGATTCCAAATCTAGGTCTGATCTCATCTCTAAACTTCCATTGTATGTGATATAAAAGTTGAGGTAATGATTTGTAAGATTTTAATGATGATCTAAAAATTTCTGTTACTTGTTCCTCGTTGGTCGGTCCGTAAAGCAACTCTCTATTCTGACGATCTTTGATTCTAAGCATTTCTTCTCCGTAATCATCGTATCGACCACTTTCTTTCCAAATTTCACTTGATTGAATTGTTGGCATTAAAATTTCTTGTGCTCCAATTTTATTCTGTTCTTGACGAACTATATTTTCAATTTTTTTCATAACCTTAAATCCAAGAGGTAACCAAGAATAAATACCAGCTGATGCTTGTTTTATCATCCCCACTCTTAGCATAAGCTGATGGGATTTTATTTTTGCCTCAGAAGGATTGTTTTTTAAGATTGGAATAAATGATTGAGTTAAATACATATTATGTAATTATATTTCTTAAGTTTAGGTATTCAAATTTCATTAATAAATAAATTATAATAAAAATAATAGTAGTTATTACTGTACAATACATGAATTTTTTAAGCATTTTTGGATTTTCTGGAGATCCAGGATCTTCTCCTTCAATTTCAATAGTTTTTTGCCTATTTACATCAATAGGTAAGATAGTAAAGAAAACTACCCACCAAATAATGATGTATATAATTGCTAAACCTGTCAGGCTCATGCTAAATTTTAACTAAATTAATATTTGTAAAAGGTTTTTTTCCTGTTTGTTCTTTTGAAAATTTTCTACAAGTTATTTTAAGAGCATCAATCAGGTTATGTTCTTGTTTTTTATTTCCTAGTTTAAAAGTTTTTGTAATTTTCTCAATCTCGTCTTCTAAATTATAGAAAAATTCATCAATATCATTAATAGGAATACCTCTGATAGTTAGCACTGGTCTTTTGTGAATATTTCCTTTAGATGTAATTAGAATAGTAGCTTCAATATATCCATTAGCGCTTAAATTTTTTCTGTCCTTGATTGATTGCGCGTCCTCCGTCACACTAATATTTCCATCCAAATAAAGTCTACCACTCGGTGCTTTATCATATATATGAGGCTTACCAGGATATAGTTTAACAATATCTCCATTTTGAACTTGAACTGGATTTGCTACTTTCATTTCTTTTGCAAACTTCATGTGTTCAATCATATGCCTATGCTCACCATGAACTGGAATAACACATTTTGGCTTTACCCATTCGTACATTTCTCTTAGATCTTCTCTATTTGGATGACCCGAAACATGAACAAATTCATTTTCTTCAGAAATAACTTCTATACCGTCTTTAACTAATTGATTTTGTAAATTATATAATTTTTTTTCATTGCCAGGTATAATTTTAGATGAAAAGATTACAGTATCATCTTTTTCAATAAAAACATCTGGATGAGTATACTTAGCAATTCTCATTAATGCAGCCATCGGTTCGCCTTGGCTACCTGTACAAAGATAGACAATTTTTTCTCTTGAAATATTTTTTGCTTCTCTAGCATCTATTGGATCAATAACATTTTTTAAATATCCACATTGTCTTGCTGCTTTAAATATTCTATGCATTGATCTTCCGACTAAAGAAATTTGTCTTCCAGTTTTTTCAGCACAATAAAATGCTGTTTCTAATCTTGCTACGTTGGAAGCAAAAGATGCAATTATAATTCTTTTCTTTAAACCGCTCATAATAGTAAGCATACTTTTTCTTACATCTAATTCTGAACCAGCTTTACCCATACTGAATACGTTAGTAGAGTCACAAATCATCGCTAAAACACCTTCATTACCAATTTCTTTAAGACGATTAGAATTAATTTGACCACCAATTAATGGTTCAGGGTCTATTTTCCAATCACCGGTGTGCAAAATTATACCTGCTGGAGTTTCTATTCTAAGTCCATTAGGCTCAAGAATTGAATGAGTTAAAGTTATATATTCAATTTTAAATGGATCTAAATTTATGGTTCCATTCAATTGAACTATTTTGAGATATTTAGTTATATCAATATGTTTTTCTTTAAATTTTTCTTTTATCAAAACAGCTGTAAATGGAGTCGCAAATATTTGACATTCTAGTTGAGGCCATAAATGTGCTATAGCACCAATATGATCTTCATGTGCATGAGTTAAAATTATACCTAAAAGATCTTCTTTTCTATCTACAATAAAACCCGGATCTGGGTAAATTAAATCAATTCCTGGAAGTGTATCATCAGCAAAAGTAACACCTATATCAACCATAATCCACTTATGTTCACCAGGTTGACCGTAAGCAAACAAGTTCATGTTCATACCGATCTCACCTGATCCACCTAACGGACAAAAAAGTAATTCATTTTTCATTTGATTAAATTTAAAATTTTAATTAAGCCTTTAAGAGTTATATCTTTGTTTTCAACTACTTTCGTTTTAATTGGGTTTTTAAATAAACTTGAAAATCCTCCAGTAATAATGATTTTAAAGGATTTTCGTGTTTCTTTTTTAATTAAATTAATAATATTGTCAATTAAACCTGAGTATCCCCAAAAAAAACCAGATCTAACAGCTGTAATTGTATCTTTACCTATTAGTTTTTTTGTTTTTTTTAAATTTATTCTGGGTATCAAAGAGGCTCTATCAGATAAAGTATTTAGAGACACTTTGATACCTGGTGCTATTATACCACCCATGTAATTATTTTTTATCAAAACATCGAAGGTGGTTGCAGTACCTAAATCTATAATAATAAAATTTTTTTTGTTATCTTTTAAAGCAATTGCATTTGCAATTCTATCAGATCCAACTTGGTTATAATTTACTTTAATATTAATTAAAGATGATAAATCTAATTGTTTAATTTCAAAACATCTAATTCTAGTTTTTGTTTTTAAAAAATTTTTAATTAATTTAAAAGAATTAGGAACAACACTACAAAAAATAATTTTTTTAATTTTAGGAAAATATTTGTTAAATTTTTCAAAATTTTTTTTTAAATTTTTAGCTGATAAATTAAAAGTTAAAAAACTAGTTTTTTTAATAATTTTTTGTTTATGATTAACTATACAGATTTTAATTTCACTATTTCCAATATCACCAATTAAATACATTTTATCAAACTGTTTATTTATAATATTTTAAAATATTTTTTTCAAAAATAGATCTTAACAAATTTGCTAGTAATCTATAATCAATTTTTTTTCCAATAATTTCTAAAAGATTTGTCGTTGGATAGTTCTTAATATTTGGGCTTTTAACAACATTAATTCCAATCCCTATTATTAAAAATTTATGGTTATTTTTGATTATAATTTCTTGAAGTATACCGCTAATTTTTTTTCCTTTAATCAATAAGTCATTTGGGGCCTTAAAAGTAATTCTTTTTTTATAAAATTTAGATATTAACTTTTTTACTAGCAAACAATTAATTTTTGTTAATTGTTTAATTGATAAATTAATTCTATTTAAATTGAAAAAAAAACTTACAAATAAGTTGCCTTTATAAGATATCCACTTTTTACCATATTGTCCTTTTCCATTTTTTTGGAGCTCGGAAAATACCATCCCAAAATCTAAATTTGAGTATTTAATAATTTTTAAAGCTGTATCGTTTGTGTTTTTAACGTTTCTAAAATCGAATTTACGAATTTTCATTAAATAATATTTATTCTTGATACTATTTCAACAAGTTGACTTGGAAAAATGAAGTAAAAAAGAATTAATATTGTTGAAAATGTTAGTGAAAATTTTAACCATGCGCCATGATCATCGTCATATTTTTCTTTTTCAGAATCAAAATAAATTATCTTAATTATTCTTAAATAATAAAAAGCAGCAACAACAGTTGATAATAATCCAATAATTGCTAAAAAATACATTGACTGCTCTATTACTGATTTAAAAATATAAAATTTTGCAAAAAAACCAGCTAATGGAGGTATGCCGGCTAATGAAAATAAAATTACTAAAAAAGATAAAGATAGCAGTGGATGATTTTTTGATAATCCAGATAGGTCATCAATATTTTCATAATACTCATTATTTCTTTTCATCATCAACAAACATGAAAATAATCCTAAATTCATTAATATGTATATTGTTAAGTATATTACAGAGCTTTGTATTCCATCGTTTGAACCTGTTGCCAGACCTGCAAGAGCGTATCCTATATGACTGATAGAACTATAAGCTACAAGTCTTTTTAAATTGGTTTGTCCTATTGCAGCAATCGCACCAAATAACATTGATGCTATAGATAAAAAGATCAATATTATTTGCCATTGGTCAATTAAATTTAAGAAAGGAACATATAAAAACCTTATGAACACTGTGAGAGCAGCAATTTTTGGAACCATAGTGAAAAATAAAGTTACAGAAGTTGGCGACCCCTCATAAACATCAGGTGCCCACATATGAAATGGAACTGCTGAAATTTTAAACGCCAAACCTACTAAAATAAAAACAATTCCAAAGGTTAATATATATTGATCAGAATTTAGTTCACTTGCAATAACATTAAAATTTGTAGAACCTGTAAAGCCATAAATTAAAGAACAACCGTAAAGTAACAAACCTGAGGATAAAGCGCTTAAGACAAAATATTTTAATCCTGCCTCTGAAGACTTTAGTTGATCTCTATTGAATGTTGCAAGAACATACAAAGCTAATGATTGAAGTTCTAGCCCCATATAAAATACAATTAAATCATTTGAACTAATCATTATCATCATTCCCAATACAGAACTCAAAATTAAAATAGGGTATTCAATTTTAAATATTTTAAATGTTCTTAAATAATTTGAGGATATTACTAAAACTAAAAAAGCAGCTAACAACGTAATTATTTTCATGAAAGATGATAAATAATCGATGATAACGCTTTTATTAAATAACATTATTTCTTCAATACCTATGGTCTCATTAAATGTAATTACAGCAGTAATAAGTAGTATAATTAAAGAAATATTTTGAATTAATTTTGAACTATTTTTTTTAAAAACTCCTAAAATTAATAAAAACATTATAGATAATGAAAGGAAAATTTCTGGAAAAACTAATTCTAAATTTGACATTTTAATTATTAACTACATTTAAATTATAAAAAGTTATTAGATCACTAATAGAGACTTCAATAGTATTTATTAAAGGGTCTGGATAAAACCCAAAAAATAAAGTTGGTATTGCTAGACATGTTAATATAAATAATTCCGATTTATTTAAATCTACCATTTCTTTTAATTCTAAATTAACTAATTTTCCAAAAACAACTCTTTTATATAACCAAAGCATATATGCGGCTCCTATTATTACCCCTAAACTTGCAATTACTGCTACTAAAAAATTATCTTTAAATACTCCCATTAAAATTAAAAATTCACCGACAAACCCACTAGTTCCTGGTAAACCAAGAGCGGCTAAAGTAAATAACATGAATAAAATAGAATATTTTGGAATAATACTTACTATACCACCATATGTATTTATTAATCTAGAATGCATTCGGTCGTAAACAACTCCAACACACAAGAAAAGTGCAGCAGAAACAAGCCCATGACTAATCATTTGAATTATACTTCCTTCAAGACCTTGTTGTTGTATTGTAAAAATACCTAAAGTTACAAACCCCATGTGTGCAACTGATGAGTAAGCAATTAACTTTTTCATATCTTCTTGCATTAAAGCTATGAAGGAAGTGAAAATAATTGCAATAACACTTAAAGTATAAATTAAGGGTGTAAAAATTTCTGAAGCAACTGGAAATAATCCTAAAGAAAATCTTATAAATCCATATCCAGCCATTTTAAGTAAAATTGCAGCTAATAAAACAGACCCAGCTGTTGGTGCCTCAACGTGAGCATCTGGTAACCAAGTGTGAACTGGCCACATAGGTGTCTTAACAGCAAATGAACTAAAGAATGCTAACCACAAAAGGTTTTGATATTTTGAATCAATACCTAGCTCATAGAGTTGCACTACATCTGTAGTTCCAGTTATCCAATATATTGAAATGATAGCAACTAGCATTAAAACAGATCCTAGTAGTGTAAATAAAAAAAATTTAAATGCAGAATAGACTCTTCTAGTCCCTCCCCAAATACCTATAATCAAGAACATTGGGATCAAACCTGCCTCAAAAAATAAATAAAAAACAACTAAGTCTAAAGAACAAAAGACCCCAATCATGAATGATTCCATAACTAATATGGCAATTAAAAATTCACTTAATCTATTTTTAATAGAATTATTAACAGAAATTATACACAGAGGAGTTATAAATGTTGTTAAAATGATAAATAATATAGAAATTCCATCGATGCCAACTTTATAATTGACTAGCCCTTTGATCCAAACTCTATCTTCAACAAATTGAAATTCAGAAGTTGATTGATCAAATAAAATCCACAAGTAAATAGATAAGAAAAAATTTACAAGAGAAGTAAATAAAGCAACATATTTAACAGTTATATTATTTTCTTTGTTACTTTTTGTGAAAAATAAAAATAGCGCCCCTACAGTAGGAAGTAGGATTAGAGAGGAAAGAATAGGAAAATTCATTATTTAACAATTAAAAAAGTTAGTAAGGCAGAAAAACCGAGCAACATCACAAATGCATATTGATATATATAACCACTCTGGAATTTGTTAGCTTTTAAAGAACATTTTTTAATAAATGATGAGATACCATCTGGACCAAAACCATCAATTAATTTTATATCAAAAAATTTCCATAAAAATAATCCTAATTTTTTTGAAGGGTTAACAATTAATGCATCATAGAGTTCATCAAAATACCATTTGTTTAACAAAAAATTGTAAAGTGGTTTGTTAACATTGACAATTTGTTGAGGTAATTTTTTATTTTTAACAAAAAAATAATAAGCAATAGGAATTGACGAAATCACTAAAATTGGTGTTAAAACTAAAAACCAAAGTGGTGGGTGTTCGGTGCTTAAGGGCTCTAGGAAGAAGATTGAATCTTTCCAAAAACTTTCATCACCATGACCAATAAATAATTCTTTAAAAGTATATCCAGCGAATATTGCCCCTACAGAAAGTAAAACTAGAGGTATTAACATGACAAGTGGAGACTCGTGTGTTTCTTCAATCTTGATGTTTTTATTGTTATATTCTCCATGAAAAGTTTTAAAAATTAATCTCCATGAATAAATTGAGGTCAAAAAAGCTGTTAAAATACCAATACCAGCTGCATAGTAACCTGTAATATTTCCTCTTAGGTAAGCAAACTCTATAATCGCATCTTTAGAATAAAATCCAGATAAAAAAGGGAATCCTGTTAAAGCTAATGTCCCTATAATCATTAAGCCGTATGTGTAAGGTAATTTTTTCCATACAGCTCCCATGTTGTTTATATTTTGTTCATCTTTAAATGCATGGATGACTGATCCAGATCCTAAAAATAATAATGCTTTGAAAAAAGCATGTGTAAACAAATGAAACATTGCAACATTATAAGCTCCAACACCTGCAGCAAAAAACATGTATCCTAATTGACTACAAGTTGAATATGCAATTATTTTTTTTATATCAGTTTGAACAAGTGCTACAGTGGCAGCAAAAAAAGCAGTAGTCATACCTACAATTGTTATAACATTTAATGCTAGTTCAGAATATTCATATATAGGTGAACATCGTACGACCAAAAAAACACCTGCGGTAACCATTGTTGCTGCATGAATAAGCGCTGAAACAGGAGTAGGACCCTCCATAGCATCTGGCAACCAAGTATGCAATAATATTTGCGCAGATTTTCCCATTGCTCCAATGAATAAAAGTAAACAAATTAGATCAACTGCCCTAAAATTTATTTCTAAAAATACTAATTCTTTATCAAGAAATGGTGTAACACCAGCGGCTGTCATAGATGGCACTTGTTGAAAAACTTCATCATAATTTATTGTTCCAAATAAATAAAAAATCAAAAAAATTCCTAATGCAAAACCAAAATCTCCCACTCTATTTACAACAAATGCTTTTATTGCAGCTTTATTAGCGCTTTCTTTTTTAAACCAAAAACCTATTAAGAAATATGAGCATAATCCTACTCCTTCCCAGCCAAAAAATAATTGTAAGAAGTTATCGGATGTTACAAGCATTAACATTGCAAAAGTAAATAAGGATAAGTAAGCCATAAATCTTGGTTTATGAGGATCATGAGACATGTATCCAATAGAATATATGTGAACTAAAGATGAAACAGATGTAACAACAACTAACATCACTGCTGACAATGGATCTATTAACATGGACCAGTTAACATCAAGAGATCCTGAATTAATCCAAGTTGCTATGACAATATTTTCTTCATATTGGTTAAAAATTACTTGATATAAGACAAATATAGATAAAAATGCTGAAATTGAGACAAGGATACTGGTAACAAGTTCTGAATTTCTATCACCTATATATTTACCAAAAAAACCAGAAATTATTGATGCTGCTAAAGGAAGAAATAAAATTGAGAGTTCCATATTTAACCTTTTAATTTATCTATTTCCTCAACACGTATGGTTCCCGAGTTTCTATAATAAACCACTATAATTGCTAATCCTATTGCAGCTTCGGCAGCCGCAACAGTAAGTATAAATAAAGTAAATACTTGTCCAGATAAATCATTTAAATAAATTGAAAATGAAACCAAATTAATATTAACAGCTAATAGTATTAATTCTATACTCATAAGGATTACAATAATATTTTTTCTATTCAAAAAAATACCTATTATACCTATAGTAAAAATTACAGCACCTAAGGTTAAATAATGTCCTAATCCTATTTCAATCATCAATTTTGACACCTTTATTTGAAGGTACTTCCAAAACTTCAACACCTTCAGATCTTTCTCTTGAAATTTGTTTAATATAACTTTGTTTCTTAACACCTTCTCTTTGTCTAAAAGTGAGAACAATCGCTCCAATCATTGCAATTAATAAAATCATTCCACTAATTTGAAAAACATGAATGTAATCAGTATATAAAACTTGGCCCAAAGAATGAGTATTACTAATCTCACTCGTTGTATTTAAATTATTAGAATTAAGTAAATCAGGCTTATATTTCCATCCACCTACGACTATAATTAACTCAAAAAAAATTATTGTGCTAATTATGAGGCCAACTGGAATGTGGCCTGAGTTATCTTCAGAAATAAACCATTGATTTTTTTGTTGTGCGACATTCAACATCATTACAACAAATAAGAATAAAACTGCTACCGCTCCCACATAAACAATTAGCATAATCATACCTAAAAATTCTGCTCCAATCATGATAAATAGACATGAAATACTTATAAAATCTAAAATTAAAAAAAATACTGAGTGAACAGTATTTTTTGAAACAGTGACCATGATTGCTGAAATAACTGCAATCACAGAAAAAAAATAAAAGAATAATGAGTGAGCTATCATTTAATTACCTATATGGATTGTCTGTTTTAATATTTGCAGCTAAAACATTTTCCCATCTATCACCATTATCAAGAAGTTTTTCTTTTGTATAATATAGCTCTTCTCTAGTTTCGGTAGAAAATTCAAAATTTGGCCCTTGAACAATAGCATCTACAGGACAAGATTCTTCACATAATCCACAATAAATACATTTCATCATATCAATATCATATCTTGTAGTTTTTCTACTACCGTCATCTCTTTCAGAAGACTCAATAGTTATTGCCTGAGCAGGACATACAGCTTCACATAATTTGCATGCAATACATCTTTCTTCTCCATTTGGATATCGTCTTAGAGCATGTTCGCCCCTATATCTTGGACTAATTTTACCTTTTTCGAATGGATAATTAATTGTTTTTTTTGATTTAAAAAGTTCTTTTATAGCAATAAATAAACCTCCTATAAAATCAGTCATTAAAATAGTTTTTAAAAATCTACTAATTTTCATTTAAATTGTTGGTAAAAGGTTGAAATAAAAAAGATAACTTGCAGTCAATACAACATAAGTTAGAGATAGTGGTAAAAATATTTTCCATCCAAGACGCATTAATTGATCATATCTATATCTAGGAACTATCGCTTTAACTAAGGCAAAAAGAATAAATAATAACAAAATCTTTAAAATAAGCCAAATCGCTCCAGGTATTAAATTAAATGGATAGAAATCTATTGGAGATAACCATCCGCCTAAAAACAAAATAGATCCCAAAGCACACATTAATAAAATGTTGGCATACTCCCCTAACCAAAACATGGCATACATCATTCCAGAATATTCTGTTTGATAACCAGCTACTAGTTCAGCTTCTGCCTCCGGTAAATCAAATGGAGGTCTATTAGTCTCAGCTAAAGATGAAATAAAAAATATTACAAACATTGGAAATAATGGAATAATGAACCACACATTTTTTTGAGCTATTACAATGTCATTTAAATTCAATGATCCCACACAAAGTAAAACATTAATTATAATAATACCTATTGAAACTTCATAAGAGACCATTTGGGCTGCAGATCTTATTGATCCTAAAAAAGGATATTTTGAATTAGATGCCCATCCTCCCATGATAATTCCATAAACACCTAAAGATGAAACTGCAAAAATGTATAAAATGCCAACATTGATATTTGCTAGAACTTGACTTTCGCTAAATGGAATAACAGCCCAAGCAATTAATGCTAATGTCATTGTTATTATTGGTGCAAGTATAAAAATTACTTTATTTGAACTCGCAGGAATAATTACTTCCTTAAATATATATTTCAATGCATCAGCTAACGATTGTAGTAATCCAAATGGACCAACAACATTGGGACCTTGTCTTTTTTGAACAAATGCCCAAACTCTTCTGTCCAGCCAAACAATCATAGCAACAGAAACTAAAACAGGAACAAGTAAAAATAAAATTTTATAAACTTCTTGAAAAACAATAATAATATATTCCATCAATTAACCTTCTGTGCCTGTTCGTTTGATATCAAGTTTTGAATTATAACAATCCAGCATTGTTTTTGATGCACGTGCAATAACGTTAGAAAAATAATAATCTTTAAATTTGATCTTTAAATTTTCATTTTCAAAAATATTTTGATTAGTTTCTTGAATTAATGCAGATTTTTGTTTTTCTTTTTTAAGATTTAAAAAATTAAACATACTACTTTCAAGTTCATCTTTATCATTAAAAAGTTTTCTATTATTCATCATTTCAGCTAAGTCATTGATTATTTGCCAATCTTCTTTAGCCTCTCCGGGCGGGTATGATGCCTTATAAGCTTTTTGAATTTTTCCTTCTAAATTTGTAAAATGTGCTGACTGTTCTGTGTATGCAGCACCTGGTAGAATTACATCTGCAATTTCTGCACCTTTGTCACCATGACTTCCTTGATAAATAACAAATTCATTTTTTTTTTTAAAATCTAAATTATCTTGTCCAAGAAGATAAACTAATTCAAATTTATTTTCAATTAAGTCTTTTATTAAATTTTCTTCCTTATTAAGGATTTCTAAATCGAAGTTACCAACCGTTGCTGCATCTGTAGATAATATATTTAGTGGGTTCCATTCATTGTTATATTTATTATTTTTTAATAGAAAATTCTTTAAAGCATAAAATAGATAATTTGCTGTCTTTAAACTTAAGAATGATTCTCCTAAAATAATCATAGGTTTTTTTGCATCTATAATATTTTTTGACACATCATTTTTATTTTCAGTAATATCTTTAATTGTTTGTGTTTTTCCATCTAAAAACTTATATAAATAAGTTAAATCTCCAATATCATTTAAAGAAATTATTTTAGTATTATTGTTCAAATAAGCTTTTCTAATTCTAGCATTAACCATTGTTGCCTCAAACCTTGGATTAGTGCCAATTAACAAAATTAAATCAGCTTCCTCTATTCCGTTAATTGTTGAATTAAATAAATAATTTTCTCTTACAGAATAATCAATAAAACTTTGAGATGACCGAGATTCATATTTATTTGAATCTATTGTTCTTTCAAAAAATTCTTTAAAAATAAAACTTGTTTCCATATTTGTAAGATCACCTACAAAACCGCATACTTTATCTTTATTTGTATTTTTTATTTTTGATTTAATGATTTTAAAAACTTCATCCCATGAAGCTTTTTCAAATTTATTATTATATTTGATATATGGCACATCGAGTCTTTGATTTGATAATCCATCACAAGCATATCTTGTTTTGTCAGATATCCATTCTTCATTTATGTCTTCATTAATAATAGGTAAAACTCTTTTTACTTCCCAGTCATATGTGTCTACTCTAATATTAGAACCAACAGCATCCATTACATCAATAGTTTCTGTTTTTTTTAATTCCCATGGTCTAGCTTCAAACACATAAGGTTTTGAGGTCAATGCGCCGACTGGACATAAGTCAATAACATTTCCAGATAATTCTGATTGCACAGATTGTTCTAAGTAAGTTGTAATTTGCATGTCCTCGCCTCTTCCTATTGCACCTAATTCTGGAACTCCTGCTATTTCAGTTGCAAATCTCACACATCTTGTACAATGAATACATCTTGTCATTTGGGTTTTAATTAGTGGACCCATATTTTTATCTGGAACGACTCTTTTATTTTCTTTGAATCTAGACTTATCTATTCCGTAAAACATTGATTGATCTTGAAGATCACATTCACCACCTTGATCACAGACAGGACAATCAAGAGGGTGATTTGCTAATAAAAATTCCATAACGCCTTTTCTAGATTTTTCTATTTTTGGTGTATTTGTCTTTATTACCATTCCATCTGCAGCTGGCATTGCGCATGAAGCAATCGGTTTTGGAGACTTTTCCATTTCAACTAAACACATTCTACAATTACCAGCTATTGATAGTTTTTCATGATAGCAAAATCTTGGAATTTCAGCTCCTGCTTTTTCACAAGCTTGAAGAACAGTCAAACCTTCTTCAACTTCAATTTCTATATCATTAACTTTTAATTTAAGCATTTTTGTCCAATAGGTGTTGATCCACTAGATAAGGAATATTTTTATTTTCTTTTACTATTGGATCAAATTTATTTCTTTTTTTAATTTCATCTTTAAAATGTCTTAATAAACCTTGCACTGGCCAAGAAGATCCTTCACCGAAGGCACAAATAGTATGACCTTCTATTTGTTTTGTTACATCTTCTAACATGTCAACTTCATCTTTTGATGCTTCTCCTCTTGCCATTCTTTCTAACATTCTCCACATCCAGCCTGATCCCTCTCTACATGGAGTGCACTGACCGCAACTTTCATGTTTATAAAACCTTGCAATTCTAGCCATGCATCTAATAATATCCTGATCTTTGTTGATCACAACTATCCCCGCAGTACCTAGTCCACTTTTTTCAGCTACCAGAGAGTCAAAGTCCATAGTTAATGTTTCACATTTTTCTTTGGGAATTAAAGGCATTGATGAACCTCCTGGAATTACTGCTTGTAAATTATCCCAGCCACCAATTACACCACCAGCATGAACTTCGATAAGTTCTTTTAAAGATATGTTCATTTCTTCTTCAACATTACATGGACTATTTACATTTCCAGATATACAAAAAATTTTAGTACCAGTGTTTTTTTCTCTGCCTAAAGAAGCAAACCACTTACCACCTCTTCTTAGAATTGTTGGAACAACAGCAATTGTTTCTACATTATTAATTATTGTTGGACATCCATAAAGTCCTATTAATGCTGGAAAGGGTGGTTTTAATCTTGGTTGACCTTTTTTTCCTTCAATACTTTCAAGTAATGCAGTCTCTTCACCACAAATATAAGCTCCAGCACCATAATGAATATAAATATCTAAATCCCAACCTGTACCAGCTGCATTTTTACCAATTAATTTTTTTTCATAAGCTTCATCAATTGCAGCTTGAAGCTTCTGGCCATCGACAAAATATTCACCTCTTATATAAATATAACAAACATGAGCTTGAATTGCATAAGAAGCTATTAAACAGCCTTCAATTAATTTGTGGGGTTCAAACCTTAATATATCTCTATCTTTGCAAGTACCAGGCTCTGACTCATCACCGTTGATTACTAAATAATGAGGTCTTGATCCAACTTCTTTTGGTGCAAAAGACCATTTTAATCCTGTTGGAAAACCAGCACCACCTCTTCCTCTGAGTTGAGAATCTTTAATTTCATTAATTATCCAATCTCTTCCCTTATCAGTTAATTCTTTAGTACTAACCCAATCGCCTCTTTTTTGAGATGAATTTATATTTGATCCTAAATCATTATATAAATTTTGAAATATTCTATCTTGATCCTTAAGCATTTTTTAAATCCATCAATGTTTTTCTATTTTTTTCAGGTTCGTTATTTATTCTTCCTCTATAAGATCCTGGTTTAGGTGTTTCACCTTTTAAAATTTTATCTAAAATTTCTAAAGTTTTTTCCTTATCTAAATCTTCATAATAAGAATCATTAATTTGCATCATCGGTGCATTTACGCATGCACCTAAGCACTCAACTTCCATCCAAGAACAACTTTTATCACTAGATAATTCTGACTCGTTTTCAGAAATTTTTTCTTTACATGCTTCAACTAATTTATTTGCACCTCTAATCATACATGGAGTTGTGGTGCAAACTTGAACAAAATATTTTCCTACAGGAGATAAATTATACATAGTGTAGAAAGTAGCTACTTCATATACTTTTATATAAGGCATATCTAAAAATTTTGCGATATACTTCATTGCTGCTAAAGGTATCCAGTTATTATTTTGTCTTTGCGCTATATAAAGTAATGCCATTACCGCACTTTGTTGTTTGCCTTCAGGATATTTAGAAATAATTTTATTTGCTGCCTCTAATGAAGAGGAATTAAATTCAAAATTTTCAGGTTGATCTTTAGCTGGTCTTCTTAAACTCATCTATCAACCTCCCCAAAAACTATATCTAAAGAACCGAGTACAGCAGGAACATCTGCTAACATATGTCCTTTGATCAAGTAATCCATAGATTGTAAATGAGAAAAGCCTGGGGCTCTAATTTTACATTTATATGGCTTACTTGAACCGTCTGAAATTAAATATACTCCAAATTCACCTTTGGGCGCCTCAACGGCAGTATATATTTCATCTTTAGGTACACGGTATCCTTCAGTGAATAATTTAAAGTGATGTATAAGTGCTTCCATAGATTTTTTAATTTCTTTTTTTGATGGTGGAGTAATCTTTCCATCAAAACTTTTTACAGGGCCCTTTTCCATTTTAGATAAACATTGTTTAATAATAGAAACACTTTCTTTCATTTCTTCAATTCTACATAAGTATCGATCGTAACAATCACCATTTTTACCAACTGGAATTTTAAATTCTAACTGTTTATAACAGTCGTAAGGTTGAGACTTTCTTAGATCCCAAGGTACACCAGAACCTCTAATCATTACTCCACTAAAAGAATAGTCTAAAGCATCCTCTTTTGTAACAATACCAATATCAACATTTCTCTGTTTAAATATTCTGTTATCAGTTAATAAATTTTCTAGATCATTAATTATTTTTGGAAACGATTCACAAAATTTTGCAATATCAGTTTCTAAACCAGCTGGTAAATCTTGATGAACACCACCAGCTCTAAAATAGTTCGCGTGTAATCTTGATCCAGATACTCTTTCATAAAAAGTCATTAACGTCTCTCGTTCTTCAAAACCCCATAAAGAAGGAGTCAAGGCCCCAACATCTAATGCTTGTGTTGTTACATTGAGAATGTGGCTTAAAATTCTGCCAATTTCACAAAACATTACTCTTATAAACTGTGCCCTAATAGGAACATCTATATTTAAAATTTTTTCTATTGCTAACGCAAAAGCGTGTTCTTGGTTCATTGGGGCCACATAATCAAGACGATCAAAATATGGGACTGCTTGCATATATGTTTTATTTTCAATGAGTTTTTCTGTTCCACGGTGCAACAAACCAATATGTGGATCGGCTTTTTCTACAACCTCACCATCTAATTCAAGTATAAGTCTTAATACACCATGCGCCGCTGGATGCTGTGGTCCAAAATTTAAATTTAAATTCTTAATTTTTTTTGTCATTACTATCTGTTTGTTCTTTAATATATTTTGTGCCTTCCCAAGGACTCTCGTAATCAAAATTTCTATAATTTTGTTCTAATTTTACTGGCTCATTAATAACTTTTTTTTGATCCTCACTATATCTGACCTCTGTATGACCAGTTAAAGGGAAATCTTTTCTTAAAGGATGGCCTTCAAAACCATAATCTGTAAGTATTCTTCTTAAATCTGGATGATCTTTAAAACTTACTCCATACATATCAAAAACTTCTCTCTCCATCCAATTCGCTGATGGAAAAATTGAAGTTAAGGATGCAATAACCTCATTTTCACTAATATTGTAACTTAAGATCATTCTTTGATTAAATTCATGACTTAAGAATAGATATACAACTTTAAATCGTTGGGATTGTTCAGGGTAATCAACAACGGTAATATCAATTAACTGTCTAAATTTTGTATCTTTGTTGGTTTTAATAAATAGCGCTACATCATTTAAATCTTCTTTATCAATCTCCACATATAATTGGTTATGCTTAATTTGAGTATTATTTATCTTGGTACCAAGTTCTGAATTAATTTTTTTTTCTAAATCAATTAAATTTTTCATCTTTATCTATTGAATGAACCTTTGTTTCTTATTTTTTTTTGTAATTGCATTATTCCATATAATAATGCTTCAGCAGAAGGTGGACATCCTGGTACATAAATATCTACTGGCACTATTCGATCACACCCTCTCACTACTGAATACGAATAATGATAATAGCCTCCACCATTTGCACAACTTCCCATTGATATTACATATCTTGGTTCTGGCATTTGATCATAAACTTTTCTAAGCGCCGGTGCCATTTTATTTGTTAGTGTCCCTGCTACTATCATTACATCTGATTGTCTAGGTGATCCTCTTGGTGCGGCACCAAATCTTTCAAGATCATATCTAGGCATTGCAGTTTGCATCATTTCAACAGCACAACAAGCAAGTCCAAAAGTCATCCAATGCAAAGATCCAGATCTTGACCAATTTATTAAATTATCTAATGATGTTGTAATAAAACCATTCTTGCTGAAATCTTCAGCTAGTTTTTTAAATTCTTCAGGGACTTGATTTAACTTATCGTTCATTTAAATTTTAAAATTATTCCCAGTCTAAAGCACCCTTTTTCCATTCATAAATAAAACCAATTGTTAAAATGAATAAAAAAATCATCATTGAAGAGAAACCAAGGATTCCAATATTTCCTAGCGATATTGCCCACGGAAATAAAAATGCTATTTCAAGATCAAAAATTATAAATAGGATTGCTACTAAATAAAATCTTACATCAAATTCCATTCTTGAGTCTTGAAAAGGTTCAAATCCACACTCATAAGCTGATAGTTTTTCTGGATCAGGATGTTTGGGTGATAGAATAAAATTAATTACTACAAATGCACAACTTAAACCTAAAGCAATTATTAGGAATAAAATAATAGGTAAATAATCTTTTAAAAATTCCGCAGTCATGGTCGAATATATATCATTTTTTATAGGTTGATGAAGTGTAGATAGGTCACATTATTCAAAATATACACTATAATTGATAACAATTATCATTAGGAAAGTATTAATTTATCAATAAATTTTTGAAAGTGGCGGGAGTGAAGGGACTCGAACCCTCGACCTATCGCGTGACAGGCGATCGCTCTAACCAACTGAGCTACACCCCCACTTTGTTATTTTGGTGGGTAGTAAAGGACTCGAACCTTTGACCCCCTCGGTGTAAACGAGATGCTCTACCAACTGAGCTAACCACCCTAAAATAGGCTATTTATTACATCAACAGTTTAACAAAGTAAATTAGTTATTATTGAATACTGGCTTGAGATTTATCATCTTTTTTTGATAAATCAACTTCAACCCATTCTGTTCTTTTAAGTTCTTTTGTTAAAGCTATTTTAAGAACTTGATCAGCATAATCAACAGGTGTTATCTTAATATCATCAATAATCTTTTTTGGCATATCAACTAAATCTTTCTCGTTTTCTTTTGGGATTATAACTTCTTTAATCCCAGCTCTATGCGCTGCTAATAGTTTTTCTTTTAAACCACCTATTGGTAAAACCTGACCAGTTATAGTAACTTCTCCAGTCATAGCTACATCTTTTCTTACAGGTATATTGGTAAGTGATGATACGATCGACGTAACCATTCCAACTCCAGCTGATGGCCCATCTTTTGGTGTTGCGCCCTCAGGAACATGAATGTGAAAATCTTTTTTTTCAAATAATGGGGGAATAATCCCATACTCTAAACATTTAGATCTAACGAATGATTTAGCGGCTTTTACAGACTCTTGCATTACATCACCTAGTTTGCCTGTAATTTGCATTCTACCTTTTCCAGGCATTGTTACAGTTTCAATTTTTAATATTTCTCCACCATATTCAGTCCATGCTAAACCAGTAACAATCCCAACTTTATGGTCAGTTTCGAGTTCTCCAAATTTATATTTAGCAACACCTAAAAAGTCTGAAAGATTTTTATTATCAATTTCAACTTCTTTTTGTTCACCAGCTACAACTTTTTTTACAACTTTTCTGGCAAGTTTAGAAATTTCTCTTTCTAAATTTCTTACACCAGATTCTTTAGTGTAACTTCTAATTACTTCTTTAATAATATTTTTTCCTAATATCATTTCTTTATCTTTAACGCCATTATCCTTAATCTGTTTTGGTAATAAGTATTTATTAGCAATACTAATTTTTTCATCTTCTGTATAACCAGCTAATCTTATGACTTCCATTCTATCAAGTAATGGAGGAAGTATATTAAGAGTATTTGCAGTTGTTACAAACATCACATCTGATAAATCATAATCTACTTCAAGATAATGATCGTTAAAAGTTGTATTCTGTTCTGGGTCTAAAGCTTCTAAAAGAGCTGATGAAGGATCTCCCCGATAGTCATTTCCAATTTTATCTATTTCATCCAATAAAATTAATGGATTTTTTGTACCAGCTTTTTTCATCATTTGAATTATTTTACCTGGTAGTGAACCAATATAAGTTCGTCTATGACCTCGAATTTCAGCTTCGTCCCTCATACCTCCAACTGACATTCTCACAAACTCTCTATTAGTAGTTCTTGCAATTGACTTACCTAAAGAAGTTTTTCCAACACCTGGGGGGCCTACCAAACAAAGGATTGGACCTTTAATTTTATCCATTCTTTTTTGGACAGCTAAAAATTCTATTATTCTTTCTTTAACTTTTTCAAGACCGAAGTGATCTTTGTCTAAAACATCTAATGCTTTGGTTAAGTCAATATCAACTTCACTTTTTTTATGCCAAGGCAATTCTACCATCCAATCAAGGTAATTTCTTACTACTGTTGCTTCAGCTGACATTGGACTCATATTTTTTAATTTTTTCAATTCTTGAAGACACTTTTTTTCAACTTCTTTTGGCATTTTAGCTTTTAAGATTGATTTATTAAGACTTGTATTCTCATCCTTCCCGTCTTCAATTTCACCTAGCTCTTTCTGTATAGCCTTTAATTGTTCATTCAGATAATATTCTCTTTGAGTTTTTTCCATCTGAGTTTTTACTCTGCCTCTAATTCTTTTTTCTACACCTATGATGCTAGTTTCATTTTCCATTATTTTAATAATGGCATTTATTCTTTTTTTAACATCAGTTGTTTCAAATATTTGTTGCTTCTCTGATATAGTTGCTGTGATGTGCGATGCTATATTATCAGCTATCTGTGAAGGTTCTTTTAATTGTTTAATTGTATTTATAATCTCATTAGAAACCTTTTTATTAATTGAAGTTAATTTTTCCAGTCTTCTAATTGCAGTAGCTGCTAAGGGATATAAATCTTCATCTTTATCCACAACATCTCCTTGCAGTGTGAAATCACAAGTTATAAATTTTTCATTATCTTTGAAGTCTAAGATTTTTACTCTTTTTATTCCTTCAACTAAAACTTTAACAGTTCCATCTGGTAGTTTTAGCAGTTGTAAAATAGTTCCTTCACAACCATACATAAAAATATCAGTTTTTTTGGGATCGTCAATTTCAGAGTTTTTTTGTGTTACCAAGATAATTTTCTTATCTTTTTTCATCACTTCATTTAATGCAGAGATAGATTTATCACGACCAACAAACAAGGGAATAACCATGCTCGGAAATACTACTATATCTCTTAATGGTAATAGCGGTAGTGAGATTTTTACTTCCATGGATTTAATATGGATATTAAATTTAATATTGCAATAGCTTTTTATTAGTTATTAAGGTTATTAAGCCGCTGAAGGTTTTCCAGTTTTTGATTTACCTTCATTTTTAGAATGAACTAATATGGGTTGAGTTTGCCCTTTTGCTGCAGAAGCATCAACAATAACTTCTTCTATATTTTCTTGACCTGGTAAATCATACATTGTTTTTAATAAAATATTTTCTAGAATCGATCTTAATCCTCTGGCGCCAGTTTTTTTATTTATAGCTTTTTGAGCTATTTCTTTTAAAGCGTTATCTTTAAAAGTTAATTTTGCACCATCAAGTTTAAATAGTTCTTGATATTGTTTTGTTAATGAATTTTTAGGTTCTTGCAAAATTTTTATTAAAGATTTCTCATCCAGATCTTCAAGAGTTGCTATCATTGGTAATCTACCTATAAACTCGGGTATCAAGCCATATTTTAGTAAATCTTCAGGCTCTAAACTTTTCATCCATTCACCTGTTTTTTTATCTTGAGTATTTTTTACGTCTGCACCAAAACCTATCGAAGTTCCTTTATCTCTTTGAGATATTATCTTATCTAAACCGGCAAAAGCACCTCCACAAATGAATAAAATATTTGTCGTATCTACTTGTAGAAATTCTTGCTGGGGGTGTTTTCTTCCACCTTGAGGAGGAACACTCGCAACTGTTCCTTCCATAATTTTTAATAATGCTTGTTGAACTCCTTCTCCAGACACATCTCTTGTAATTGAAGGATTTTCAGATTTTCTACTTATCTTGTCAACTTCATCTATATAAACAATTCCTCGTTGAGCTTTCTCAACATTGTAATCAGCAGATTGAAGTAGTTTTAAAATTATATTCTCTACATCTTCACCAACATATCCTGCTTCAGTTAAAGTTGTTGCATCTGCCATAGTAAAGGGAACATCTAATATTCTTGCAAGAGTTTGAGCTAATAAAGTTTTTCCACAACCTGTTGGTCCAACTAATAGTATATTAGACTTTGCAAGCTCAACATTTTTACTTGTTTTGTTTTCATAATTTAATCTTTTATAATGATTATGAACTGCAACTGATAAAACCTTTTTTGCATGAGATTGTCCAATTACATAATCATCTAAAACTGTGCAAATTTCTTTTGGAGAAGGAAGGCCATCTTGGTGCTTAACAAATGAGTCTTTATTTTCTTCTTTAATAATATCCATACACAGTTCAACACACTCATCGCAAATAAATACTGTTGGCCCAGCAATGAGTTTTCTTACTTCGTGCTGACTTTTTCCACAAAACGAGCAATAAAGAATATTTTTATTATTTGTATTCATAATTTTTAAAACGAATCAATTTGATTACTTTATTATATGAAACTCATTGATATCAAGTTTCAAATTAGCTCAATTCAATATATAGTGTGTTAGACTCTTTTTTCTACTACTTCGTCTATTAGACCAAAAGATTTAGCAACTTCAGCTGTCATAAAATTATCTCTCTCTAAAGCAGTCTTAATTTCATCCAAAGTTTTACCTGTTTGTTTAGAATATATTTCGTTTAATCTTTTCTTTAAAGACAGTACTTCATTAGCATGAATTTCTATGTCTGTTGCCTGACCTTGAAAGCCTGCTGATGGTTGATGAACCATTATTCTAGAGTTTGGAAGAGAAAATCTTTTACCTTTCGCTCCAGCTGCAAGCAAAAATGATCCCATTGAGGCAGCCTGCCCCATACATAGCGTGGAAATTTCTGGTTTGATATATTGCATCGTATCGTAAATACCGAGACCAGCAGTTACTAAACCACCTGGGCTATTAATATATAAATAAATTTCTTTTTTTGGATCTTCTGCTTCTAAAAATAAAAGTTGAGCAGTAACTAATGAAGAAACATTATCGTCAATTTGACCAGTCAAAAAAATTATTCTTTCTTTTAAAAGTCTAGAATAAATATCATAAGCTCTTTCACCTTTATTTGATTGTTCTACTACCATTGGTACTAGATTACTCATATGTTCCGAAAATTTATCCATAAAATTTGATTCGGATTATTTATACAACTTCAGATTACTTTTTGCTAACTTTTTTTGCTGTAGATTTACTTTTAGTAGAAGTTTTTTTGGTTTTTTTTACGGATGGTTTAAATTTTGATGGTGATTTAGTTTCTTTTTTATCTACAGGATTTATATCTTTATCTTGGTTTTGAGAAGTTTTTAAAATTTTTTCTGCTTCAACTTTGGAAACTTCTTTTTTATTTGATTTTGCTTTATCTTTAATTAAACTAATTATTTTATCTTCATAAACAGTACCTCTTAAACTTGCAACAGCAGATGGATTTTTTTGATAAAAATCCATTACCATTTTTTCTTGACCAGGCATCATTTTTAATTGTTTTTGAATTTCAGCTTGAAGTTCTTGTTCTGTAACTTTTATTTGATTTTGTTCTCCAAACTCATTTAAAATCAAGCCTGTTTTAATTCTTTTCTTAGCAACTTCTTCAAAATTTTTTCTACTTTTTTTAGCCTCTTCATCTGACATATTTTGAGATAAAATTTTAACCTCTTCTTCAATTAAATTTTCAGGTATTTCATCAACTTTAAATTTTTCTATTTCTTTTAAAATTTGGTTTTTTGTTAATCTATCCAAAGAATTTTTAAATTCATCGTTAATTTGAGTCGATACTAGCTTTTTTAAATCTTCTAAATCTTTAGCTCCTAAATTTTTAGCGAAATCATCATTGATTTTTACTTCTTCAGGTTTTTTTACTGAAATTATTTTGCAGGTAAATTTCGATTTTTTATTAGATAATTCTTTTTCAGGAAAATTTTCTGGTAATGTGGCTTCTATTAATTTTGTATCGTTCTTTTTAACACCAATTAATTGTTTATCAAAACCTTTTAAAAATAAATCTTTCCCTAAAGTTAATTGAGTGTTTTTTCCTTCACTACCTTTAAACGGTTTATCATCAACAGTAGCTTTATAATCTAATACAACGAGATCTCCTTCACTTGCCTTTGTATTTTCTGTTGCTTCTTTAAAATTTGGTTGATTTTTTGCTATTTCTTTTATTCTTTTATCTGTTTCAGTAGAGTCAATTTTAACTGTGTAACTATCAAATTTTATATCAGAAATTGAATTTATATTTATTTTTGGCAATTCTGTAATAGATAAAACATATTCTAATTCTTTATCTTCACCGTATGTTTTAAGATCAAGTTTAGGCTGACCTGCTGGCTTTATCTTGTTTTCTTCAAGGGCTTTTGTGGAAGTGTCTTTTAAAACTTTGTCTAGAACCTCATTAAAAACTGCTTTTCCAAATTGCTTTTTTAAAATTTCTTTTGGGACTTTACCCGGTCTAAAACCTTTTAAATTTACTGTGCTTTTGATTTCTTCATATTTTTCGTCCATATAAGAATTCATAGTCTTCTTATCTATGAAAACTTTGATATCTTTATTTAAACCTTTTTTATTTTCTACAGTAACTTTCATAATCTTAATTAATGGTAGGGCGAAAAGGACTCGAACCTTCACATCCGAAAATATTGGTTCCTAAGACCAACGCGTCTACCAATTCCGCCATCGCCCCACAAATTAAAGC
>Ga0209425_10000267_pt1 | contig 62705 bp, 62 predicted proteins | sample COG_05_FD_184749 | JGI IMG/M metagenome (GOLD analysis project Ga0209425, IMG submission 184749) | Pelagic Microbial community sample from North Sea - COGITO 998_met_05 (SPAdes) (version 2) | ecosystem: Environmental > Aquatic > Marine > Neritic zone/Coastal water | place: Helgoland, sampling...
GGACCTAAGTAATAAAAAAAATAGAAAAGAGATTGCTGCCAACATTAAGGTCTTAAAAGAATTAGAAGAACAAATAGAAAGATTGACAAAAAAGATTAATTCTCTGGGGGCTAAGCAGCGTGCTAGAGATTTAGAGTTTGCTAAGTTAGAGAAATCTCAAGAAAACTTAAAAATCAAAATAGTGGATATTGGTCCTTCTACTGATGATTCTATTTTAAAGGAAAGGATTGCCACTCAAGATGAGGCTATTGAGTCAATGGACAGTTATCGCAAACAAGTAAATAAAACTTTAATGGGTCTTCAAAGGCAAATAGATAAGTTGCTTTTAAATCTTGAACTTTATCAATCAGAACAGGCGACATCTTCTGAGTAGATGCTTATAATGCTGAGTCTTTGCGGATGTGGTGGAATTGGTAGACACGCCAGATTTAGGTTCTGGTGCCGAAAGGTGTGGAGGTTCGAGTCCTCTCATCCGCACCAATTTTCTTAATTTTAAATTTTCTTATTAAGTCCTCTATGAGAATTTAAATCTAGTTTCTTGAAAGTAGTTTTGCGTATTCTTTAGTAATCAACTCTCTCATCCATATATTTCCAGGATCAGAGTCTTTCGTTTCATGCCAATATAGATGCAATACAGCAGGATCCAAGGCAAAAGGTAGCTTGACTGCGGTCAGATCTTTAGAAATTAAAAAACTTTTTGTTGATGTTAAGGCCAGGTCTGAGTTACCTATTATGAAAGGTGCTACTAAAAAATTCTGGGCCCTTAAGGCAATGCGTCTACTTTCTCCTAATCTGTAAAGTGCCATATCTACATGCCCAAGACCAGTCCGTCTGTTTGAAATATTAACGTGAGATAGATTTAAGTAGTCCTCCATTGTTATCTTCTTTTTCTTAGCAATGGGATGACCTTTTCTAACTATAAGAACAAAATTATCTTCAAATATTTTTTGGTGTCTTAGAGATTCATCACTATGGATGGGTGGGTCGATACTAAAATCTATATTTCCTGCAGCCAATTCCCGAGGTGTATTTTTTCTTGGCGTTAAGTAACTTTCAATTCCAATATCTGGTGCTGTTTCAGATAGGGATTTTATTAGAGGAGGAAGAAGCCTAAATTCTGATAAATCACCAGCTGATATTCTAAAAGTTGTACCTGCCGATTCTGGATTGAACGTTTCGGCATCTGATATTGTATTTCTAAACAGACTTAGCGCACTCCTAACGTCTTCAATTATATTCTGGGCAACTGCGGTGGGAACCATTCCTTTAGAGGTTCTGGTAAATAGATCGTCATCAAACGTTTCTCTTAGTCTGGAAAGGGCATTACTTACTGCCGGTTGTGTTATTCCTAATACCTCTCCAGCCTTGGTAAGATTACGTTCTGTGTAGATTACATCGAACGCAATGAACAGGTTCAGGTCGGTATTATTAAGATTCACTGGTATTCCAAGTAGTGTTATACATTTCTTTATAGACTAAGACTTAAGATAGAACTATTATCCTTGTGATTAACATTAAATTGATTTAAGTATTATAAACAAAACTTATAATACAATACTTTTAATATATATTTCAATTATAAGGAGAAACAAATGCAACTAGAATTCTCAGACAGATCAAAAGATCTACAAATTAGAATAGCCAAATTCCTTGATGACCATATTTATCCTGCTGAAGCAATTTATGCAGAGCAAATGGCTGAGTTCACAGAACAAGGGAATCGATGGCAAATACCTCAAATTATTGAAGACAAGAAAGAGATAGCTAAAAGTGAAGGGCTGTGGAATTTGTTTCTACCAGAGAACCCTTTAGGCGATGACATGACCAATCTTGATTATGCTCCGTTGTGTGAGCTAATGGGTAGATCTGGTATTGCAGGAGAGATATTCAATTGTTCTGCTCCTGATACTGGGAATATGGAAGTGTTTGCAAAATATGCAAATGAAGAACAGCAAGATAGATGGCTAAAGCCTTTGCTTAATGGAGAAATACGTTCTGCTTTTGCAATGACTGAACCAGCTGTAGCATCTTCAGACGCTACGAATATATGCTCCTCAGCTGTTTTAGACGGCGATGAGTATGTAATCAATGGAGAAAAATGGTGGACTTCAGGAGCTGGAGATCCAAGGTGTAAAGTTCTTATTTTTATGTGTATGACTAACCCTGACAATCCTAAGCACCAACGCCAATCACAAATTATTGTTCCTATGGACACTCCTGGAATAAAGATTGAAAAGATGATGCATGTCTTTGGTTATGATGACGCTCCTCACGGTCATGGCCGAGTAAGCTTTAAAGACGTAAGAGTTCCAAAAGAAAATCTACTACTCGGAGAAGGAAGAGGTTTTGAAATATCTCAAGGACGCCTAGGGCCTGGAAGAATCCATCATTGCATGAGAACCATAGGTGTCATGGAGAGAGCTTTAGAACTTATGTGTAAGCGTGCTGAAGAGAGAGTCGCCTTTGGTAAGAAACTATCTGTTCTGGGAGCTAACTTTGACTACATAGCTGAAAGTAGAATTGATATAGAAACTTCTAGATTACTAACTTTAAATGCCGCGCATATGATGGATACGGTAGGAAATAAAGTTGCGAGAAGTGAAATTGCTCAAATAAAAGTGCACGTTCCCATAGTGGCTTGTAGACTTATTGATCGAGCTATCCAAATTCATGGCGGTGGCGGAGTGAGTCAAGATTTCCCTCTTGCTAGCATGTATGCCCACATGAGGACATTAAGGCTCGCAGATGGACCAGATGAAGTGCACAGAAGAACCGTGGCTAGAGAGGAGTTAGGAAAATACACTAATACTTAAATTATTTTTCTATATAAAAAGGGCTCCTAACGGGGCCTTTTTTATGTTAATTCCAAAAATTCTTTACTAATTTCTTCCAGCGCATTATCAACGCCGGGAATAATAGGCATTGTGGCAAAGCCGTGAATGTAGCCAAGATATTCTTTGTGAAAAACTTTAACATCCGAATTTTTTAGTTCCTCAGCATAAGCATTTCCTTCATCCCGTAATGGGTCAAACCCAGCCGTCACAACGACCGCCGGAGGTAAACCTTGTAAGGAATTAGCCAGTAAAGGTGATACTAGTGGGTCCATAACGCTGTCTTTTGATTCCAAGTATTGTTCTGCAAACCATTCCATGGCAACCTTAGTCAGCATAAAACCTTCAGCACAATCTTCTTGGATGGATTTAGTTTGAAACTGTAGATCTGTTACGGGATAAATAAGGAGTTGAGCTCTGGGTAGATGTTGTTCTGCTTCTTGCTGTTTTAAGCAAATAGCTGCAGCAAGGTTTCCTCCGGCACTGTCTCCTCCTACAGATATATTATTTTCCTCAACCTTTAGATCTGCAAAGTTATCTACAACCCAATTATAACCAGCAAGGCAATCATTAAATGGAGTGGGGTATTTGTATTCTGGTGACAATCTATAATCCACAGAAAATATCTTAAATCCTAACTTGAGGCAGAGACTCTCACATAATTCATTATGGGTTTCTACGCTGCCTATAACCCATCCTCCGCCATGAAAATAAACTAAAGCACCATGCATCTCAGCGTTGTCTAAAGGAGTATATTGTCTCACTAGAATATTCTCTGAACCAACTGATATCTGATGATCTTCAGTAACAACTTTATTGTTGGGTTGCTGAGGGATTAATTTACTCTGTTCTAAATAAGATTCTCTAAATTGTTCGGCAGTGAGGGTCGAAAAATCAACCTCTCCCAAGGTATCTTGCGATAACATAAGTTGAAATGGTGGATGCAATTTTCTGTGTTCTAGTGTTATTTGCTTCTTTCTCGAAAGTAAAATAAGTAGCCAGTTTGGAAGTTTTAATAGGAAATTTATCATATCAATCTTGAGTTTCTTTATTAGAGATTACTCACTTTCTTTTTCTTCATAGTTTACATAGCCAAAGCTAGGGCTCTCTTTTAATCCCACGGCGTATTGTGGTGGCACAACTTCAGGTAATTCACCCGGGTCTCCTGGAGGAGTAAAATAGCCTAGAGAATAGTTCCCCATGGAGTAGCCAATAAGCTTAAGAAGCTTAGGGTCTAAGTCTTTTGCAACTTCCGGAGGGGTTGATAAATATTGATTTTCTTCTTGCCTTAGCCACCCTAAAGTATAGGTTATGTTCAAGCCTATCCTATCCGCATCGCTTTCATTTGAACCAGCTCCGTGAAACACCGATCCTGTATAAATTAGTACAGAGCCAAGTTTCATTGTCGCTTGTACTATTTCTTCCTCATTAATTTCACGTTTGTCTTCCCAAGTAGAGCTTCCGGGAGCCACCCTGGTAGCACCGTTCTCATTGGTAAATTCACTTAAAGCCCAAATGGTGTTCAGTTGAGGTTCAAGATGGTTTAAGTCATTTCCCCATGCCCATTTGTCTTTGTGTATTAATTGTTTTGTTTCTTTAGGTTTAACTCTAATAATTTGAGTTAAATGAAGTTGGTACCTTCCGCAATGCTCTAGAAGAAGACCGTCACACATATCTAGGATAAGCTGATTTTGAATAAGGTCTCTGCATTTAGAGGATCTTGATACCAGACCACCTGTCCTCGTTGTGTATTTACCCGAGAATTCATCTTGCCCAGGTCTTGATAACTCCATGTAAGGGTCCGTCTCTTCTCTTAGTGAATTAATAAATGATTTATCTACAACACCTTCAACGATAATTGCCCCATCTTTTTTTAAAGAAGCAAGCATCTCATCTCTTAAATCGACTGCATTGAAATATTGGATTTCAGGCATGGCTTAAACTTTTATTTTTTAAAACTAATATTGTTCTTCTGGAAGTTGGACTGTTAGACCTTCAAGTTCCTCTGATATTTTAATCTGGCAAGATAGACGAGAATTAGATTTAACATTTTCAGTGTATTCTAGCATTGAGTCTTCCATTTCACTTCTCTCCCCAACTTTAGATAACCAATTAGGCTCTACAAATACATGACAAGTACCACATGCACAAAGACCACCGCAGTCAGCATCTATGCCCGGAACACTATTAGATATTGCTACTTCCATAAGGCTATCACCCTGATTAGCATTTATTTGATGATTATTTCCGTCGTGATCAATAAATATTACTTTGGTCATATTTTTCGGTTCTACCTTTTATGGACTTTTACAGGAACATTGCTGTATCCCATAACAAAATTAGATAAAACTCGTTCAGGTTCTCCGGTCATTTCTATGCGATCAAAGCGTTTAAGAATTTCTTCCCAAAGGATACGAAGCTGCATCTCCCCTACACGATTTCCCATACATCTATGTATACCAAAACCAAAAGAGAGATGATGTCTCGCTTTATTTCGATCAATAATAAACGCATCTGGACTTTCAATGACTTCCTCGTCTCGATTTCCGGAAACGTACCACATAACGACTTTATCTCCCTTACGAATTTTATGTCCTTTAAATTCAACATCCTCAAGTGCTGTTCGTCTCATATGCCCCAAGGGAGTTTGATATCTAATGATTTCAGAGACCATGTTAGGAATTAGAGAGCTATCATCCTTCAGCTTCTCATACTCTTTTGGGTTACGATTTAATTCCACTACTCCAGCAGAAATTGAGTTTCTGGTTGTATCATTGCCCCCAACAATAAGAAGAATGAGATTGCCTAAGAATTCCATAGGGTCATTGATCATGTCTTTAGTGTCTTTCCCATGAGCAAGCATAGATATGAAGTCAAATTTTCTTGGCTCAGCTGCTCGTTGATACCAAAGCTTAGTGAAATAGGCCAGACACTCCTGCAGAACTTCTTGCCTTTGATTCATGTCAACTTCAATCCCAACAGTTTCTGAGGTTGTTGCAACATCTGACCAATAAGGGAGGAGATGCCTGTCCTCAAAAGGAAAGTCAAATAAAGTAGCCAACATTTGCGTCGTTAACTCTTTCGACACCAGCTCCACCCAATTAAAATTTTCATTGTCAGGTAAATCATCAAGAATATTTCCAACTCTTTGCCTTATGATTACCTCAAGTTCAGATAATTGAGTAGGGGCTACAACAGGTTGAACAGCTTTGCGTTGAACATCATGCTTTGGTTGGTCCATTGCTATGAACATAGGGGTTACTAATTCTGGCTGAGCATCACCTATAACAATATTAGTCTCAGAAGAAAATCTTTTATGGTCACTGTCTATTGCAACGATATCGTGAAATTTTGTTATTGACCAGAATGGTCCAAATTGGCTTTCGGGACAATAGTGAACTGGTGATTCCTTTCTCAATCGACGAAAGTATTCTCCGTGCAGATTGCTTTCAAAAATCTCTGCTTTGGACACATCAAAGGTTTCTAGAGGTAAATCCCAAGGGTTAGGAATTGAGTTTTCTTTTTTACAAAATGATTCTTCTTTCATGTGGTTCTCCCCAGTTTGGCCTGATGCCAATAAATACAAATTTATCTTATATTAATTTATCAGTTAATCACTAACTTAAGAGTTTTCTTGTTTAAATTTTTGAAAGTAAATTAGCTCGTAAAAAATTATTTACTTAGATAAAATGCCAAGTTCAGAAGACACGTAGCTCAGTTGGTTAGAGTATCTCGGTGACATCGAGAGGGTCGGTGGTTCGAATCCACTCGTGTCTACCAGTTTATTTTTGAGTTATATTTACCTCTTTAGCAAGTTTTTTGAAGTAATCTAAAGCCGCATCCGTGTAAGTGGCTGCATAGCCACATCTATAAGGAAATAAATTCTTATCTAGTTGGTAGATAGTTGACCAGTCAGAAGGACCTTTTTTAATTCCGTTTTCATTTTTTGTTATTAAAGTAACTTTGTCATGTTCCATGAAATAATCAAAAACGTCTTGAGAAGAATCAAAAGTATTAGTGAACATATTTTCTGCTCTAACTTTTCTATCAATATTGTGGCCTCTAACAATCCCAGTATTTTTCTTTGAGAAACCATTTCCAGCAATATAAGTCAGAGCATCATGGGTAATGGAAGTTATTATCCAATGATCCACGAGTTTAGAATCAAAGAGAATCCTTTCAAATCCGGCATACTTTGACTTCCAATCAAGATCTATTAATTTAAAAGCATCGTATAGATTACAAAATACTTCAATCTGCTTCTCTCTCGGTGGCTGTTCTATTTTTTTCATAAATTAAATTTTTTAAATAAACACTAAAGTATTAGACAAGATTTGTTAACACTTATTAATATTTTGCACTTAAAGAAATCTAATTTAATATATTTATAAAAAAGGAGATAAGATAAGAACCATGATAAGGAAAAATCTATTTAAAGCTTTAACAATATCTACCCTGATTATTTTATTGGTAGAGTCTGGTAATCTGAATAGTGAAGAAAGAGTATCTTGGGCAGGTCTTTCTTATATATCTCAAGCCAATGACATAGAATCTCTGTATCCTTTTTCTAAGTCCTTAGAAAGCACAATTCAACCTCTATTAAGAGAAATTACTCTTAAACAAGACAAGGACTATGAGTTGATAACTTCTGAATTGGTGAACTCAGATTTGGGTGATAACAAAACAATTGTAGTCGCTTTAGATAAGGAAAGAATAACAGGTGGTAAATTAGGTAAGTATTGTTTTTGGGAATACACTGTTTCTGCTCAAGTTATTCTATACGATTCAGAATCTCAAAATATATTAAGCATATTTCCTGTTGGAAAGAGAAGACCTTACGTTGAAGAATCTAAAGAGTGTTCTTCCAAAACTAGAGACAAGAAGAGAGATAAATTTAGGTTTTGTCAAATTTACCTTGGACTTGAGACAGATGTAAATTTTTCTGATGAAGAATTCAATACTAATTGTCTTGAAGTTACTAAAGATAAAGTTAGAGGAGGATTTATCAACGACATAGCTTCTGCAGTTTCAAAAATATCTATAAAAGAAAAGAATAATATAAGGTTTGTGGGTATAGGTAATGTAGATGTTCAGACGGCAGCTTTAGATATTTTGTCTGGTAAAAAAGAATACTCCACTCATCCTTTTTATAAAAACAAAGATTTGAGTTTTGATAAAGTCACTTACGAGAACTCGATTGGTCAAACTTTTGCAAAATCCATTTCTTCTAAATTAAACATTCCCATAGTTCCTCCTTTAAAAGGAAAGGCTATTGGCGGTTCAATTCCTTTAAGTTTTTCAGACTCTTCGAAGGTCGCGAATTTACAACTACCAGAACTTGATTATTCGTTTGATATTAAAGTAAGGGGATTTAAAAAAGTAAAGTTGGATGAAACTGCATTAAGAGAAGCCTGGGTTTATGGATCTTATTTAACCATTAGTTTTGGATTAGAAGGTATGCATGATGAAAGTTCTAAAATTAAGAATGGTTATGTTGTAGAAAAAGTTAAATCTGATGACCTTAATGATTGGCAGCAATTTGATTACTCTACAGAAATTATATTTAGAGAATTCACTGATGCTGTTTTAAAACCAAACAAGAAATGGGTTAAAGAAAAGACTAACTTATCTTACAAAGAAGCTAAGTCATATTTTTCTTACATTAGAGAGAAATTAGATTCAGCTCGATGAAAAGCCAATTAAAAAAATAAACTTAACCTCAGCGGGTTGATATCTTCTTCATTAGTATATATCTTGAGTTAGTAGATAAATTTGGAGAGGTTTATAATGATTAAGGTTTTAGTAGTATCTTTGGTTTCAATTCTATCTTTGAGTTTATCCTCAGCAGTTTCTTACCAAAAAGGAATGCACACCATTGAATTTAATGGAAAGTGCTCTGATAATAGACCAAGAAGTAAAGATATTCATGTTACAGCTATTGAGAATGCAAAAAAAGCTGCATGGAATAATTACGTTGCTAAATTTAGCCCCGAGAAAACAGAAAAATATATTCCTAATAGTGACTCTTTCACTTCAAACTTAGATTCTTATATCACCGAATATGCCATTCTAGAAACTCGTTGCTCTAAAAGTAAGCGAACTTATACAGTAGCTCTAAAGGCATCCATTAATCAAACAATGGTTGATGTTACCTTGGCTCAGCTTTCTGGTTCACAAGGGACTGCGTCTCAAGTAGCCGGTCAAAGAATCGTTAGTTATGTGATAGCTAGGAAAGTAGATGAAGCTAAAAGTTTTGAAACAAGAAAGACAAGTCAATCTGAGAAAGTAACATCCATCGATGCAGATGAAGACAGTTTGTCTGACGGTTCTTCATCTACCTTTTCTGGCCAAACCACTGAACGAAGTAAATTGACAACCGGTGGCAGCAAAATAAGAAAATCTGAAGATAGGACCTACAGAATAGGTGATCAAACAAACGCAAGGAATCAATTAGATAACGCCCTTAAAAGAGTCAAAATGAGACCTGTAAGGCCTGATTTTCTAGTTAGGTTTACAGGAGATTCTTATTTTGATGACGTACGTAATGAATTTGCAGGCTTGACCGAGAGTGGTGAAGCAAACATCTCCGAACAAACAAGAAATAACATAGTTGAAGCGTTAATGCACCCTGCAGTAGCTGGGAAAGTTAACTATCTCCTTATAGGCACCATGGACAGTAGTCCTCCTCGAGAAGATCCAAGCTCTGGGTTAGTCAAAGTAGATGTTTATATAACGCTAGAGATATCTCAATTAGATGAATTTTTTGGAGCAGAGGTTTTGGCTGTAGTAGGCCCAGAAGTTAGAACAGGCTTAGGGGAAGATGAAAGGTTAGCTGAAACTCAAGCACTTAAATCTGCAGCTAATGACGCAATAGATTCCCTAATCAATAGACTTTAATCATTAAACAGGAGAAAAATAATGAATCCTTTAATAACTAAAACCATATCAATATTCTTTGTGATGGCAATCTCATTTTCAGTGAGCGCTCTTCCAAAACTTCCTGGAGGCTTTGGGGGTAGTGATTCTAAAGAAGAGTCTTCAGTTGACCTTCCTTCTGCGCAAATAAAATTAGAAAGAACGCTTAGAGACAGTTTAGCTGATTTAAGTGAAGCAGAATCTTATTTTGCGCAAGCAAGAGGAGATGCTGAAGCGGCTGCGGCAAGTTTAAGTCAAGCTGAGCGCCTTCGCGGTAAAGATGACGTAGACATAAAAGAAGCTATGGATGAAACCGCTAGCTCTAGAGAAAAAAGTGCAGAATTTGAAGCCAATGCAACAGAGTTAAGTGCTGAAGCAAAAGCTTTGTATGCTAAAGGTTTATTGCCTTATGCAAAAGGAGTGGCCAATACTGCAGTAGCTACAAAGGAAGCTAAAACTTGGCTCAACGCAGCACAAAAAGAATTAAAATCAGTGAAGAACCCTATGAAATTAGGGAAATTAAAAAAATCTCTGGGCGGAGGTTTGTCGTTAGCAAAATCATTACCTAAATTTTTTAAAACCTTGGGTTCTTCAACTAAGGGTGTTTTTGCTTTTGCTAAAAGTCAAAAGATGGACACAAAAGATGCTCAATCTTCTTTACCTGATGAATTTTAGATCATGAATAATTTTAAATTGAGATTAACGCTTTTAGTATTGCTTTCATTTACAGGGAGTATTTTCTCTCATGAAGAAGAGGACGTTGAGAAGTTAATTTCTGGCGAATCTTGTGAAGGTTGTGATCTTAAAGGTATAGATTTATCAGGTGCCAATTTATCAGGTGCCAATTTATCCGGTGCTAATTTATCCGGTGCTAATTTATCTGGTGCTAATCTAGAGGGAGCAAGCCTAAAAACAGATGATGAAAAATTAACTGAAGGTCTAAAAACTGCTTCCAAGTTTTTGATTCCTGGTGCAGGCATGGTTAGTGGTTTTACAAGTTTGATGGGCTCTGGAGGTTCATCAGAAGGTATTGATTTATCTGCAGCTCAATTAAATCTTGAACAAGCTCTAAGAAATGCTTTAGCTGATTTAAGTGAAGCAGAATCTTATTTTGCACAAGCAAGAGGAGATGCTGAGGCGGCTGCAGCAAACTTAAGTCGAGCAGAAACGCTTCGAGGCAAAGATGAGGTAGATATAAAAGAGGCTATGGATGAAACTGCTAGCTCAAGAGAAAAGAGTGCAGAGTTTGAGGCAAACGCTGGAGAACTCAGTACAGAATCTAAAGCCCTCTATGCAAAAGGATTATTGCCTTATGCGAAAGGTATATCAAATACTTCTAAAGCTTCTGCTCTAGCAAGTGAGTGGCTTCAGTATGCTCAATCTGAAATAACATCTATAAGAAATCCTATGAAGATAAGAAAACTGAGAAAGACTCTTGGTGATGGAATGTCTCTAGCTAAATCTTTACCTAAATTTTTTAAAACCTTGGGTTCTTCTACTAAAGGTGTTTTTGCTTTTGCCAAAACTCAGAAGTTAGACACTAAGAAAGCTCAAGATGCTCTTCCAGATGATGATTTTGAATAAACTATTTAGACTTTTGAAGAGTATAATTTTACTCTCTTTTCTTTTATTTAATTATCAACCAACGTTGGCCGCTGGTCTAGAGTATGTGTCAGTTGATGTTGAAGGGAGGGGGGCTTCCGTCAGAGAAGCTATCGATATTGCACTCACAGAGGCTATAGGAAGAGTCAATGGGAAAAGCATAGAAAGTTCTACTTTATTGATTACTCAAGAGAAATCAGTTCAAGTCAATGAAGACTCTGATTATTATTCTTCTCAAGAATATCAAGATACTATTGCAAGTAAAACCAAAGGTCAGGTAAAGGAATATTCTATAATTTCTAAAAATAAAGAGAATGATAGCGAATTTTGGGTAGTGAAGTTGAAAGCTACTATTGCAAAATATAATGTTTCTAAATCAGCTAAGAGAAAAAGAATTGCAGTTCTGCCTCTGCAAGCTCGAGGAGATTGTTGTACGATGATTGGCCAAAGTGCAAATCCAGTATTTGCTTCTGAGGAGCTTTCTAGGGGCCTTTCAAATTCTTTAGTTCAGTCAAGAAAATTTACAGTTCTTGACAGGGATTATATTAATGAAAGGAGCTCAGAAAAAGGTGTTCTTAGATCCGGTGAAGTCCCTTCAGAAGAGCTAGCAAAACTAGGCCAAGAGCTCTTTTCAGACTACATTATGGTGGGCACTATAACCACAGCTAAAGTGTCTGAAATAACCAAGACGATGAGAACTAATAACATGTCGTTTAAAGAAATGAGTGGAATAATCCAATTTTCTTACCGGATAATAGATGTTCCTACGTCTCAGGTTAAATTTTCTAGCAATGCAACCATCAATGTCTCAAATTCCGAACTAAAGGAAGAGGGTGTATCAAATCAAAATGCTCCTGGAGAGCTCCTATATGCCCTTATTAATATTGGAGCTAAAAAGATAGGTCAAAATGTACTGAATGCAATTTTTCCTGTTTTGGTTGAATCTCTTAAGGGTAATTATGTAGTTTTAGGACAGGGAGGCGAGACTATAAAAAAAGGTCAAAGAATGCAGTTAATTCTCAGAGGAGAGAAAGTTATTGATAGCTATACCAAGGAAAGTTTAGGGAGAAGTGAAGAATTGATAGGAGAGATAGAAATAACAGGTGTTACTTCAAAGCAATCTTATGGAAAAGTTATAAGTTCCACAAAAGAAGATTTAGAATCTTTATTTAAACCTAAAATGATGTTGGTAAGACCGTTTAGTGATTCAAAGAATAAGGAACAGCAGAAAAAAGAGATTAAAAAGAAAAGAGAAGATAGAAAAAAGAAGTTTAACGAAGATTGGTAGGATAAATTTACCAATAATTTAAATAAGATTTATAGAGGTGCTACGATGAAAAAGATAATTATATTTTTATTACTTATAGGTTTTTTTGTTTATGTTTTTGCAGAAGATGATCCTGAAGATCAGTTAGAGGGTTCTGTTGAGACAGAAGATATAACAATGGATGGTCAGGCTTGCTACGATTATCTTGATAGTAAAAATTATCAGGAAGGAGATAATGAGAGAAAAGGAAAATCCTTCTTTATAGCTGTAGGGATTGACTCTTCTGGAGCTAATATGGCTCAACTAGCTTATGTGGATAGTATTCAGAATGCCTTTACAAGAGCTCAAATGAATGCAAAAACAGCTTTAGCAGAGTCACTAGAAAAGAAGATAAAGAGTGAAATTGTGAATGAATTTAAGCAGGCTTTCAAAGAAGGTAAAAAGCCCACTATGATTATTCAAGAAAAAGATAATGAAGCTGATTCATATGAAGATCTTTCAACTTATCAGAAAATGAAAATATTGATGCATCAAAAATTAGATGAAATTATTTCTCAAGATAACAAAGACAAGGTAGGCGAGAAAGAAAGAGAAATGGAAAAAGAGATGGAAGGTATTCTTAATCAGAATGTTTTTAGAGAATCTATTGAAGCAACAGCAAAATCAAATATTAGAGGAATGAAAACTTTATACTCAAATTTAAGTGCTAAACCCGGTTCCAATAGAACAACCGTTTGTAACGTCGCTATTTGGTCTGAAAATCTTACTAAGTATGCAGATGCAATGTCCACCGGTAATTTTTCTAAGCTCAAAAATTTAAAAAAAGGGAAACCTTTACAGCAATACATTCCAAAAGACCAAGAGACTCTCGGTGTAACTTTCGGGGCTTTTATGGTCAAGAATGAGAAGGGAGAGATGAGTGTGATTAGCTTTAGTCAATCTGGTATGAAAACATCTAGTTCAATGTCTGAAAAAGCTGCTTTTAACAAGGCGAAGCTCCAAGCAGAAAGGGGAATAATACAACTGAGGAGTGAAAATGTAGAAGTTGCTGAGAAAATTGATACTTTTGAAGTGACCACAGAAAAGACAGATGGCATGACGGATGTGTATTCAGAAGAAAATATTGAAAGAAGACAAAAAGCTAGTGCTAGCGGTTCATTGAGAGGAGCAAAAGTAATAAAAAGATGGAAGAATAAACATCCTGTAACAGGAAGATTGGTAGCGGGAATGGTTGTTGGCTGGAGTCCTTCAAGCGCAGATTTTGCTTCAGGAATGCAAGAGACCCTAGATAAATCTCCTGAGTCCAGTGGAAGTGATTACAGTCCATCTCCGATTACCGCTAAAGAGGTAGAGTCTGGATCTTCAATGGGTGATGATGAAGACGATTTTTAATATTCTTTTTCTGCTTCTTCCTTTAAAACTTTATTCAGAAAATATCATAGTTAAGAGCTTTGAAATTGAGAACAGAAATCAGCAGATTTCATTTGTAAATGCCAAGGCTTCAGCTTTGGCTAATAGGACCATCAGAGATAATGCTTATCTTTTTTTTATTGATTTAAAAGATGACAATAAGTTCTACGGGTCATGTTGGATGAAATATATTGTTAATCGAAACTTTTCTATAGACGTCGAAGATAATAGACATAAGCTTGTAAAAAAAACTAGAAAAATTTACTTATTTGAGGTTTACCTAGATCCTGCAAAAATAAGAGTTAAAGGTATAAACAAAAATTCTTTTAAAAAATTCTGCTCTTCTAGTTAATCTTCTCTCTAAATTAATCATACTCCTCATAAGGACTATATTAAGTAAATTAGGCATATGTTATTCTTTTATTTAATTAAAAAATGGAGATAACAATGAATAAAATAATTACTCTTTTAATACTATCAATTCTATCTTTCGGTATAAATGCATCTGCAGTTGCAATTTATACTTGTGACCTAGAAGAAGGAAAAACCCTCGATGAAGTTAAGGCAGCTAACTCGAAATGGGTTAAGGCAGTCAACAATCTTTATGAATCAGAAGTTTCTAGTCATGTTTTAGAACCTATTGTATCTCCTGATATGGAGGGTTTTACTTTTATAGATACTTACACAGATGAAGTGGCTTGGGCGACCGTAAACAGAGAGATCAGATCTGGAGCCCTTTCTGAACTATCAGATCTATTTGAAGGTTTAAGTGAATGTCCTTCAGTAACTCTTCACAACTCTGAAGAAAGTTAAATTAACCAATTGAAACTTAATCTTAATTCTATGAAAAAAATAATACTATTTTTTATAATTTTATTCCCCTTAAATAATTACTCTGACTACACGGTTGACCAAGAGACCATTAACTTCGACTCTAATGGAGTTTCTATTGCTTATACCGTAGCAGGGGAAGAAAACGCAACTCCTGTCTTAATGATCATGGGACTTATGGCGTCACATAGGCTTTGGGGGGAATATTTGGTTAATGGGTTAGTCGATGCTGGTTATAAAGTTATACTTTTTGACAACAGGGACACTGGAGACTCAGAAAACTTAGATAGACTTGGTAAGCCAAATATTTATTGGAAATTTGCTTTAAGTTACATGGGCATCGGCTTCAGTGCTCCTTATACTTTGGGCGATATGGCCGCTGATGGGATAAGAGTCTTGGATGAGCTCAACATAGATAATGCCCATATCGTTGGAGCCTCGATGGGCGGAATGATTGCACAGACAATTGCATCATCTTATCCGGAACGAACCAAAAGTCTGGTCTCAATCATGTCGACTTCTGGAGCAAGGCATTTACCTGAAATGTCTCAGCAGAATCAAGATAATTTTAGCGGTGTAGGAGATTTAGATTTAGATCAAGTGCATGCTTACGGGTTCTACCCAGAAGCTATGGGCAGGCAGATGACTGCTATTTTACAAGCAGGAGACAGGTCGGATCAGATTAAGACAATATCAGTTCCTACTCTAATTCAACATGGAATAAACGACACTTTGTTGCCGGTTGAGCATGGAAAGCACACTGCTGAATTAATACAAGGCTCTGAAATAATTATTTATGATGGTATGGGTCATAATTTACCGGATGAGGTGGTACCTGCCGTTCTGTCTGATATGTTAAGTTTTTTTGATAGATGATCACGGTTTTCCCAGCTAAATCTATTATCACTATGAATGCTTCCATGCCAAGTGCCGAAGCAGTGGCAGTTAGAAACGGAAAAATAATAGAGACCGGAACCCTTGAATCACTTCAGCCTTGGCTGAGTAAGCATGATCATGAGATAGACGAACAATTTAAGAACTCATTCATAGTTCCAGGCTTAATTGACCCTCACCTTCATCCTTCAATGGCTGCTGTACTTTTGCCAACTTACTTTATAACTGCGATGGAGTGGAAGATGCCTTGGGGAACAACACCAGCCACTAGGTCACCAACGGAATATGATGAACGTTTAAAAGAAGCTCTCAGTAAGCCTACTCACGGGGAATTATTTATAACCTGGGGGCATCATAATTTGTGGCATGGGCCTATTTCTCGTTCTCGTTTAAATTCCATTGATTCAAAAAAACCTATAGTTGTATGGAATCGATCGTTCCACGAAGTATGCATGAATGATGCCGCTTTGGAATTATTAGAAATAAAACAAGAAGACGTAGAGAATGCTACTCAAATAGATTTTGAAAAAGGACGCTTTTACGAAATAGGTCTTGGTTATGCCATCCAAAAGCTCAATCCTTATATATTGGCGCCTGAGGTTTTTAAAGAAGGTTTGCTGAAACTAAAAGAAGTTGTTCATTTTGGTGGACAAACAACTATTGCTGATATGGCCGTGGGTCTATTTGATTTTGAAGCAGAATTGAACACTCAAGCTGCTCTTTACGAAAATGAAGATACTCCTTTTAGAGTTGAATTGATTGCACACGCAACTGTTATGCAAAGGGGTAACTCCGTAGAGCAAGCTGAAGAATTAATTGCTAAGCTTCCCGAAAGGAATTCACACAGATTAAATTTTGGAAAAAGGGTAAAACTTTTTACCGATGGCGCTTTTTTTTCGCAAGTAGCGCAATTAATGGAACCAGGATATATAGACGGCCATCATGGAGAATGGTTGAGTACCCCTGAGCAGTTTGAAGACAATGCAAGAGTCTTTTGGAATAAGGGTTATGCAATACACGTTCATTGCACTGGAGATTTAGGCTTGGAGCTGGCAGTCGACACTCTAGAAAAAATGCAGGATGAAAGGCCGCGCTTTAACCATGGATTTACCATAGAGCATTTCGGTCTATCCACACCGGAGCAGATATTTAGATTATCAAAACTAGGTGCTAATATTTCGGCTAATGCTTATTACGTTCATGAACTTTCTGATATTTATTCCAACGACTCAGTTGGCTACGAAAGAGCATCGTCTATGGCGAGAGTAGGGACCAGTTTCAGAGAGGGCATTACAACAACATTACATTCGGATTTTACTATGGCACCTGCTCAGCCTTTGATGAGCATGTGGGTAGCTGTAAACAGAGTTAATGAAAAAGGAAATGTGATGTGTGAAGAAGAAAGAATTACACCTCAACAGGGATTAGAAGCAATTACTATAAATGCCGCAAGGGTGTTAGGTCTTGATCATGAAATAGGAAGCATAAGAGCTGGAAAAAAAGCTGACTTTACAGTTTTACAAGAAAATCCTCTAGAAATAGACCCTTTAAAGATTAAAGATATAGAAATTAAGGCAACTGTTTTTGAAGGAAAAGTATTCAATATAAAAACACAATGATTCCTGTAACGGTTGTAGCAGGTTATTTGGGCTCAGGTAAAACAACTTTAATAAATAAATTCTTAAAAGAAGCCGAGTCGCCAATTGCCGTACTTGTAAACGATTTCGGTGAATTAAATATAGACGCTGAATTGATAGACAATCAAGAGTCTCTCACTTTGTCTCTTACTAATGGATGCGTCTGTTGCAATTTATCTGATGATATAGGTGTTTCTTTAGAATCTCTTAAAGGCAAAGATATCACCGCTGTCATAATTGAAGCTAGTGGTATTTCTCTGCCTATAAATATTGCAAATTACGGTCTGAGCTGGCCTGGTTTTTCTTTAAAGGGGATTTTAGCTTTAGCAGATGGCCAAAGTATTGGCAGTTTGCTGGAAGATAAATTTGTTGGTTATACAGTAAAGGGACAAATTGAACAGGCGGATGCAATACTATTAAACAGAAGTTCAGGTCTGTCGTTAGAAGTTCTAAAAGGACTAAACAAAAATATTTTCTTAGAAGAAGAAGTCTCAAATTATACAGACCTGTTATCGGCTAAATATTATGCAAATCATTTAATAGGAGAAAGTCCTAAGGAGCACACATCTTTTCAGTCTTCTATTTTTACTTCAAATAAACCGATTAAAAGAGATGATATTAAAAAATACCTTCTTTTAAATCCAAACATACAAAGAGCAAAAGGGTGGGTTTGCGAGGAAAACGGTATTTATTCCTTATTGCAAATGACTCCCAGCGGATGTAATTTCTCTCCATCTAGTTTTAAGAGCCAAACCAGGATTGTATTTATTTATACAGGTAAATTATCTCCATTTGAGTTCTAAAGAAATCTTTAACGGAATATAAATTATTATAAGAGACTATGCAGACCACCTTAGGTATTCTGGTGTTAGGGACTTTTACCTTAGCTAATACTTTTTTTGTTTAAGCTTCTTTAGTCTAGCGTAAAGTCTTTCCTTCTTTTCCTTTTGAAGAGTTTTGATTGCGTGACGATGATTTCTCGCCTTTTGATCTGATTGCATCCTTTCAGCTTTAGAATTGCTCATAGAATCACTCTTTTTGTTATCACTATTTACTATATCAACTTGGTCTTTAGTTTCAATAATTGTTTCTAAGTATTTGCAAATACAAAAGTTTAAAAAGTAATTCTTAATACTCCACAAATTATGGGATTTAATATAGGATTCGTTCCTGTGAAAGTCTTTATTACAACTATCCTAATATCTCTATTGTCGCATGTCGCTTTGACTGAGGATGATCAGTCCACTTCTCATCTAGAAACTATAGTGCTAGGGGCGGGTTGCTTTTGGGGTGCTGAAAAAGAATATGCAGCTATTCCGGGAGTCGTAGATGCTGTTTCTGGGTATTCCGATGGTAGAGGGGTTTCTCCAACTTACAGAGAAATTACACAATTCAGGAATAGATTTAATCCAAATAACCACGCTGAAGTGGTAGAGGTAACTTTTAATAAGAACGTTCTTTCATCAGAAGAACTTTTGAGACATTACTTTGAAGGTCACGACCCTACGCAAATTAATCGTCAAGGCAATGATGTCGGCACTCAGTACAGATCCATTGTGTTAACCACAACTACTGATCAAGCTGAATCAGCCAGAAAAGTAATAGACTCTTACCAGGAGCTGCTTGCAAATGCTGGTTACGGAACCATAGCCACCGTTGTGAAGCCTTTGGTCACTTTTTATCCTGCAGAAGAATACCACCAAGATTACCTTGTAAAAAACCCAAACGGATATTGCCCTGATCATTCAACTGGGGTTAAATTTTTTGCTTCAGAATCAGTGCCACAAATAGACAATAAAAATTTGTTGAAAGGTAAGCAAATTGTTGTGATTGAGCCCGATGGATACTGCCCCTATTGTGAAAAATTTAGAGAAAAAGTTTCAGCAGATTACCAAGGCTCCATACCCCTTAGTTACAGAATGGCTACTCAACTTGAAGGTCTAATAATAAATTCTCCAACCTGGGCAACGCCTACTATTATTTTTTTAGAAAACGGGAAAGAAATTCTCAGTCATAAAGGTTACATGGCTCCAGATTTGTTCTATAGAACTTTAGGAGCTTTCAAGTTAGGAAATTCTGAAGCCTTTAAAGTTGCATTCAATGAAGGCACCGATGCCAGATTTTGCAAAGAATACGAAATCTTTAAGAACACTCCTGATGGAGTGTTTGTTGATAAGTTAAGCGGAGCTCATTTGTTTGATACGAGGGACAGGTTCAATTCTAAAACCGGATGGTTGTCTTTCACAAAACCCTTAGAGGGTTCGGTTTATAGGAAGGCTGACAATAGTTATGGAATGAGAAGGATTGAAATAAGATCAGTTACTTCGGATATTCATTTAGGCCATGTTTTTCCTGATGGGCCTAACGGGCTTCCGAGATATTGCATCAATGCGACAGTACTAGAATTCAAAGAAAGATCAGAACTAAGTAGAATTTAAATTAAGGAGTTTATATGAAAGGAAAAATAGCAAAATATGTAACCGTAGGGACAAATGATCTCCAAAAGGCGAAGGTTTTTTATGATGCATTATTTGAAGATTTAGGTGCAACAAGTTTTCCACCAAACGATAGAAGTTTTTTTTGGCGTATAAAAGATGACGATACAATCTTTGCGGTTTTTGTTCCTTATGATGGGGAGCAAGCAACTGTTGGAAATGGCAACATGACAGGTATTTCTTTAGAAACTACCGAGGATGTCGACGCAATTTATGCTAAGGCCATTGAGCTTGGAGCAGCTGATGAAGGAGAGCCCGGCCAAAGGGTGCCAACTTTTTACGGAGCTTACGTAAGGGACCTTGATGGAAATAAGCTCACTTTCTATAAAATGGGATAGTTTTTAAATTTAGTCCAATTTATTTGCTTGCTGTTACCAACCAAGTAGCACTTGGGAAGTGGAGACCGTTTCCGTCAGAATACTCTTTAAAGAGTTCTTGAAGTGCGCTTGAGATATCATCTTTAACTTCTGGAGAAGATTCTTCTAACATGGCTGTAACTACAGGATTAATAGACAAATAGTCATTTGAAGCTTCTTGTAATGACTTTCCAACAAACATTGTGATTTGTTGTTCATGACTTTCGATAGCTATATCCTTAAAACCTGAATCAACCATTATTGATTCGAGGTAATCCTTTTCAGCAAATGCAAAGGGCCCAGGGCTTCGTGGCGGCGGAGAAGGGAGGTCTACAAACTTTTTGATTACTTGAATGGATAGTGCTTGCCAAGGATTAAGCTGAGGAGATTGCCAACACACAAAAGAAAACTTTGCTCCTTGTTGAAGACTTCTGTAAATATTCTTAAACGCTGGCACAGGAGCTTCAAAAAACATAACCCCAAATCTTGAATAGGCAGCTGAATAAATATTTTCTTTTTTAAGTTCAGTCTGAATATCCATAACTTGGAAGTCTGCGTTTGTTAAATTTTTTTCTGCTGCTAGTTTTCGTGCTTGATCTAACATAGGCTCAGAAATATCAACACCAGTAATTTTAGAATTCTTAGATAGATTCCCAGCAATGCTCAAGGTTGTAGACCCGCATCCACAGCCGATATCTAAAATATGTTCTCCTAGATCTTCTGGCAGCTTAGATAAAGCAGCAACTCCAAGTGGTTCAAGCATTACATCCATTGCATTTTGTTTTTCTACCCAGACATCTCCACCTTTGCCAGACCAGAATTCTCTTTGTTTTTTATTTGTTTCTTCCATGTTTATATCTTTAATTAATTAGAGCTATATTAATAGAGCTTTATCATTCCTTCCATTAGAATAATTAAACAAATCAACTATATAAAATAAACTAATTCTCTAATTAATATTTATGGGCATCAATTCATCTCTACTGGGCCTTATAGGCAATACACCAATCCTTAAGCTTAACGCCTTCGATACAGGTAAATGTGAGTTATTTGTTAAGCTAGAATCACACAATCCCGGTGGATCGATCAAAGATAGAATTGGGCTTTCTATAATTGAAGAGGCAGAAAAATCAGGAGAATTAAAACCAGGCGGCACTATTATTGAAGCAACGGCTGGGAATACGGGTATAGGTCTTGCGTTAGTTGCAGCAATCAAAGGTTATAAGATAATTCTGGTTATTCCAGATAAAATGAGTAGAGAAAAAATTCTTCATTTAGAAGGTCTCGGTGCGGAAATTATTTTGACAAGATCAGATGTTCCAGAAGGGCATCCAGAGTACTATCAAGACCTTGCAAGAAAAATTGTTTCTGAAACTCCGGGAGCTTTCTTGGCTGATCAATTCTCAAATCCTGCTAATCCTTTGGCGCACAGGACCACAACGGCTCCTGAAATATGGGAACAAATGGAAGGAAAGATGGATGCAATGGTTGCTGGTGTCGGTTCTGGAGGCACTTTGACTGGTTTGGCTGAATTTTTTAAAGAAAAAGATCCTAATATTCAAATGGTTGTTGCTGACCCAGAAGGGTCGGTGGTTGCAGATGCCGTTAGAAAAGGATCTTTTTTTTACGATGGAGGTTCGTGGCTGGTAGAAGGAGTAGGGGAAGACTTTATACCCAAAAACCTAAATCTAGAGCTACTGGACGACGCCGAAGTAGTAAGTGACAAAGAAGCATTTCAAACGTTACAAGTTTTGTTGCAAGAAGAAGGTATTTTAGGAGGTTCCTCTACTGGTACCTTGGTTGCAGGAGCAATCAAATGGTGCCAAAAGCAAGATACTCCCAAAAGGGTTGTTACTTTTATATGTGACACCGGCAATAAGTACCTCTCTAAAGCCTACAACAAGTCCTGGTTACACGATAACCACCTTTTAGAAGATCAAGATAATGGGGACTTGACCGATTTAATCAACAGAAGAGCTGATAAAGGAGAAATGATTAGCGTTAGTCCCACTGACTCTTTGTTGGTTGCTTATAATCGTATGCGGGCTTCCGATATATCTCAAATACCTGTTTTAGATAAAGAAGATCTTGTGGGTGTTTTGGATGAAGAAGATTTACTTTTCACGGTTAGCAATAATGAATCTGCTTTTTCGAGACCGGTGAGTGAGTACATGGTAAAAGACCTAGATATATTACCTATTGATGCCCCGGAATCTTCTCTTTTAGATATTCTTTCTCAAGGCAAGGTAGCCATTATTTTTGAAGAAGAAGTTTTTATAGGATTCATAACCAAAGTCGATCTTATTAATCATTACAGAAATAAATTAAATAAAAAATAGATAAATATGAAAGGAAATAAGAACACGCAAGGATTTGAAACGAAGGCCATACATGCCGGTCAAGAGCCCGACCCTACAACAGGGGCTATCATGACTCCGATATCAGTTAGCTCAACCTATGTTCAAGAAAGTCCAGGAATTCACAAAGGTTATGATTATTCAAGAAGCATCAATCCAACAAGAAAGGCTTTAGAGGAATGCATTGCAGAACTGGAGGATGGTATAGCTGGATTTGCTTTCTCATCGGGAATGGCTGCTACTTCGACTGTTTTAGAGATTCTCAATACAGGAGACCACGTAATCGCGATGGATGATCTCTACGGGGGAACCTATCGTTTATTTGAGAACGTAAGAAAACGCTCAGCTGGCCTCGAGTTTAGTTTCACTGACCTTAGTGATCTTACAAACTTAGAGGCTGCTCTACAACCCAATACAAAAATGATTTGGGTTGAGTCTCCCACCAATCCTTTGCTCAAAATAGTTGATCTAAAGGCAGTGTCTGAGTTTGCAAAAGAGCATGGAATAATCGCTGTTTGTGACAACACCTTTTGCTCCCCCTATGTCCAAAAACCTTTAGATATTGGTTTTGATATAGTGGTGCACTCGGCAACTAAGTACTTAAATGGTCATTCAGATGTGGTTGGTGGCATAGCAGTCTCTTCGGATAAAAATTTAGCAGAACAATTGGCTTATCTGACAAATGCCACAGGGTCAATCATGAGTCCATTTGATAGCTTTCTGGTTCTGAGAAGTTTAAAAACTTTAGCAGTGAGAATGGAAAGGCATTGCGAAAATGCTGTAAAGATCGCTAATTTTCTTGAAGCGCATCCTGCCATTGATAAAGTTTACTACCCCGGATTATCCAGTCACCCTCAGCACCAAATTGCAGTTAAGCAAATGTCAGGATTTGGCGGAATGATTAGTGTAGTGGTTAAAGGCGGTCTTAAAAATGCCACTTCCTTTTTAGAGAGAACAAAATTATTTTCTTTAGCTGAGAGTTTAGGAGGTGTAGAAAGTTTAATTGAGCACCCAGCCATTATGACGCATGCTTCTGTACCTGAGGAAATTAGAAATGAGATAGGTGTTGTTGACGGATTAGTTCGCCTTTCGGTGGGGATAGAAACTTTAGAGGATTTAGTAGCAGATCTAGATAATGCTCTTAGTGATCTCTAGTTACGTGCCAGTTAACTGCTCTTGACGTTTTCTCTACCTGATCATCAACCCCCAGCACAAGAGCAAAAAGAGCCATTCTTATACTGATACCATTATCAGCTTGTCTAAATATTGCTAGATTCGGGTTCTCATAAAGATCGGAGTCCAGCTCGTTAGCGTCTTTTCTAGAATCTCTTGGTAACGGATGCATGATCACGGTATTGGGTTCACAATTGGCGGTATATATTTCTTTGTTTAGACTCAAAAGGCCTTTGTATTTTTTTGCATCATCCTTATTCTTAAATCGTTCTTCTTGCACTCGTGTTACATAGATAATATCAACATCTTTTATTCCCTCTTCCAGATTTTCCGTTTCTTCTAAGGTGACCTTTTTAGATTTTAGAAGGTCGGTAGTTTTTTCAGGCAATCTCAACTCTTCTGGAGAGATAAGTTTTATTTTGACGTTGCTATATAGGGACAATATCTTACACAAAGAATGTACAGCTCTTCCAAACTTCAAATCTCCTACTAAGGCTATTTTCAAACCATCCACCGTTTTACCGTTCTGGCTTAACTCTTTTTTTATAGTATAAAGATCAAGAAGCGCTTGAGAAGGATGCTCATTGGATCCGTCACCGCCATTTATTACAGGGACTCGACTTGATTCTGCAAATTTTCTCACTGATCCTTCATCCGGGTGTCTTAAAACAATAATATCGCTGTAACCGCTTAAAACCTGAGCCGTATCCGCTAAGGATTCTCCTTTGGCTAAAGAAGAGGACCCTGATTCTGTTATTTCCCTTACAGAGCCTCCAAGTAGATTAAATGAGGCACCAAAACTGATGCGAGTTCTTGTGCTGGGTTCAAAAAACATGTTGCCAAGAATGGCTCCATCAAGAACTTTGGTGATTTTTTCTTTATTTGAATAGGGTTCCAGACTTTCTGCAAGAGAGAATAGTCTTTCAACATCCGAACGTTCGAATTGATCTATTGAGAGTATATGGCTTCCGCTAAAATCCATAGCAATAACTAAGCTTCACGGACGCCATCTTACCATCATTGAAGGTTTTTTGGTTTTGATAAGAACAAAGGAGACGACCACGCCCTTTCTCCTACGGGGGCGAGACAATCGTCTTCAGGATCAAAGTCTTCACCGCTCGCATAACAAGGTTTTATTTTAATGCAATTTCCTTCCCCATCGAGTGTGCATCTCAAAGGGTCTCCACCAACAGCTAAGGTAGGATTTTGTATTGCTCTTGCGTAATAAACGACATCACCTTGACTGTCGTTATAGGTATCATCAGTAAACTTAATTTCACAGCCTTCTATTGAATCCATGCAATTAAAAATTTTCCAAGGATCTTGTATTTGATCAGGAAATTTATCTGGGTTAGGTGATGGAATAATTTTTATAATTTCTATTCTATCAATTAAGTTTCGATCGCTTGAAGGGTTGTAGCACTCATTAAGGCATAGCCTTGCTATTTCATTTTGACCGAGTGAAGTATGTACGTAATCAGGGCAGCCCGGTTTCTGCTTGAAGGAACCTACGGCTTTTACTTGGAATACTGGGTTTGTACTAATTTCGACCTCTTGTCCCATGGGCACATTGCCCATTTCGGGATGCTTGAGATTAAACCAAAGGAGAATTCGTTCACCTGAGGTTGCATAAACTTCTCTTTCATAGAGAGAATCAAAGATTTTATCTCTGTTTAAAGAGTCAGCATGAACGGCTACCAGCCCACCTGTAGAGTAGAAGGAAGCACCGCGTTCTGGTGGCAGCAACCAGGTTAAGTTGTCTTTAGCACCCCATGAGTCTCCCATGGCTTTTTTTGCAAACTCTTTATAACCAGAACCCGCTCTTGCTTTATGATTATCAGTAGAACCAATAAGACCCATTTTAAAACGTTTTGACTTTCCTTCAGAAATTATTTCAGAAGCCAAAGCAACTTGGGCACTCATTCCTGGCCTGTAGTTGTATGCGGGTAAGAATTCATTTTGTAGTTGGCCGCATTGCAACCAGTCTTCAGGTTTAGCCCCTTCTATTATTCCAAATCTTCCAATATCTTTTATTCGATCAGCAAAATTTTGCCGTGTTTCTTGACCAATTTTTTCACAATCCAGACCTTCATTACTGAAACATTGTTTTTTTGCTATTTCTCCAGCTCTCCAACAACAAGGCTCAAATCCATTTGTGGGTTTAGGGCATAGATTCTGACCATCTTCGTTTTGAATCACATGCTTTATGTTCTTGTACACTTCTGAATTACCATGACCTGAATAAACTTCAAAAAGTCTTTGTTTCTCAGGATCATGTTGTTCTAGAAGTTGTGAACTCATTGTAGAGTTTGCAGGAGCGTGGATTCCCCAAGTTGTTCCGTGTGGTATGACTAATGCATCTAAGCTAAGTTCATCAAGCCTATTAAATAATTCTCTAGGAGTGGATGCTTCTTCTTTGCATTCTGACCCTTCAAATTTATCGCCATTCACATTTGAACAGAAAGGAATAGAGTACGTTTCATCTCTGTATTTTAAGAAATCAAAGTCTATTTTCTCTGGTGGAAAGTCAGCTAGCAGCAATAAAGGCGGGACCAAAGGGCTCTTAAGAATCATATCCATTCCACCTAGGCCTGCTCCGATTGGCGCCTTCGGCAAATTATCTAGATTCCTCAGAATTATATTCTTGTGACCGTAATGTTTATCTGGATCTCCGGCTTCTCCTACCATTTGAGTCCACTCCCATCCTGCAAAAGCTATTAGGTCAGTGTCAGTATTTGACGAGACCGCATTGCAATTCTTTGTTGCCTCAATAGTTTGATCCCACATGTTCTGCGTTATTCCCTCGGCATGATCTGTTATAGAAAAGAAATCCAAAGCAGAACAAAATCTTGCAAAATTACACGCATCTGCTGGTGGGTGTGCTCCTTCTCCTTGCAGAAGGGGCAGGCTGAAGAAGAATGCATCTTGAGAAAATGTTGTATGAACATGCAAGTCCCCAAAGAATATTTGTTTATCCATTGAATTGCGGCTGCTCAAAGGTCTGGGGTCAGAAGCTATTTCTCCATCTGAAGGCAAATTTCCAAAAAGACCTTTTGCGGAGATAGCGAATAAAACTATTATCAAAGCTAAAAAAGCCAATAAATATTTAAATATTTTCATCGCATTAACTTCGACCTACTCCTCTGACACTAATCCATTCATTGGTAGGACTGTCTAATTCGCCAAAATCAGTACCGGTTTCTGCAAAATGGAAAACAACAGCGGTTCTTTTTGATTTTGATTTATTATCGTAAGACTTGTGCATAAGAAAGCTGTGAAAAAGCAAAAGATCTCCTGTTTCTAATGTGACCGGGATTTCGTTTGTAAAATCTTGATCTTTTATTTCCGTGTAGCCATAGTTCGAACCTTCTCTGTCATCCGGAACGTGCTCATGAAGATGTTCTTTGTGAGAACCGGGCAATATTACAAGGCAGCCATTTTCAATAGTGGCAGGACTGGTTGCAACCCAAGCTCCAACTTGTGGATATCTATCAAAAGGAAAATAGGAAGAGTCTTGATGCCAAGGCTGACCCCAGGCACCTGGGTTTTTAAAAATATATTGGCTTAAGAAGCAGTCTATGTTGATTCCAAGGATATCTTCTACAAGATCTAATAGTCTTTTATTATTTATAAAATCATTGAATACCCCTTTTCCATGCAATCTAAATATCTTAGACATTTCATCATGAATTGTTTTTGCTTCTGGATTTGGTTTCATTTCTCTGATGCCTATATAGCCTTCATTTGCATAGGCGTGACTAAAAGCCTCTTCAGAACCAACCATACTATCAATGATACTTAAAACAGATGAATTCATCTCAGAGCAGATTTCTTTTGAGCAAAAGTTTTTTAATAAAATAAATCCATTCTTATTCCAAGAATCTTTTTGGTCTTCGGTTAAGTATTTAGGGTTTTCTATAATCCTAGAAGAAGTTTCTCCCTCTTGTTTATTAACTTGAGTTGAGAATTCTCTTTTTGCTGACTCTGTAATATCTTCTCTGTCCATGGCGATACTTTTACTCTGTTATGGGAATTAATCATATATAAAAAATTATTAATGTTCCTTAAGTCTTTTACTCACTTTTTTAATTGAAGCAATATTTGAATAAAAGATTTCATTTTTGTGGTGCAAAGACATATTATTTGAGAAAATATTATCTTACTTACTAAGGGAGAAAGCATGGCAAGTTTTATAGATTTAAAAAATCAATTGGAATCATCATTTGATGCTAGTGGAGCTGACGGAGTGGAAGCGAGCATACAAATCAACATAGAAGGTCTAACTAATTTTTATGTAGATATAAAAGGTGGTGCTTTGGACGTAGAGGAGGGAGAGCATGCTGATCCAAGCCTTACTTTAACTTTTGATAGTCAAGAGACTATGGAAAAAGTCTTCTCCGGGGACCAGACGGCAGCGATGGGAGCCTTTATGCAAGGAAAGGTTAAGTTTTCTGGGGATATGTCTGTTGGCCAAAAGCTTGGATCTGTTTTCAAGCCACCCGAATAGAAATTTCTAACTTTTATACTTTACAGAACAGCCATAGGGCTTAGTAACCCGATCAGTTATCTCTGTTCCTTGATTAAGTTCAACTAAGGCAGAAATGATATAATTTTTTGCTTGAGACAGGTCTTTAAACATAAAACCTCTGCCACCAGCATCATCTATCGCTCCTTGGTATCTTAATATTCCAGCTTTATCGATTAGATACATGTGTGGCGTTGTTTTTGCCCCATAAGCCTTGCCTACAAATCCTTCAGGATCTTGCAAAACATGACTGGGATGGGCATTTCTTGATTTAGTGAGTTCATTTGCTTCTTCATTAGTTACGAAACCTTGAGTGCCTGGGGCTGAAGAAATGATACTTAGCCAAACAACGCTTGCCTCTTTGGCAGCGGTTTGTGTGTTTTGCATGTTATTGGTTTTGTAGTGTTTTGCCACAAAAGGACATCCATGATTCGTCCATTCTAAGACAACAGTCTGTCCTTTAAATTCAGATAATTTTACCGTCTCTCCATACGAGTTTAGTAAATTGAAATCAGGGGCTTGTTCTTCCGTTTTAGCACTTGCGTACGAAATCTCTAAAAAAACTAGTAATAATATTGAAACAACATACTGCATTCGAAAAGCCTATTTTATGGTCTCAATATAACTCAGAAGCATATCTTCTGTTAGTAATTCCGGAAGGATTACAGGGATACCTTCTGAAGAATACAACAGGTACAACGGAACTCCCGTTCTTCCATATTCTGCAAGCTTATTAGCTATAGTTTCATCTTTTCTGGTCCAATCAGCTTTTAAGTAAACAATGCCCTTTGATTCCAAAGCATTTTTTATTGATACTTGATTTAAAACAATGGCTTCATTTACTTTACAAGTTATGCACCAATCAGCAGTAAAATTTAAAAAGACAGGCTTATTCTCAGCAAGCAGACTATCTAAAAGTTCTGGAGAATAGCTATTCAAATCGGATGATGTATCTTGTTCTGTATTTTCATAATCGGTAGGGGCAAGCCATAAAGCAGCTCCTAGAAGTATAGTCACCGAAGAAAGAGACATCCATTTTGCAAAACCATCAGAAGATTGATTTTTTTCTAGTATCCACAAGCCAAGCGCAATAAACAGAGCACCAAGCAGGACCATCAGTACGGAATCTGTTTGAACTTGTCCGCTCAATACCCATGTAAGCCACAAAGCTGAGCCCCACATAGGGAATGCCATGAATTGTTTCAAGGTTTCCATCCAGGCTCCAGGTTTGGGGAGCACTTTCAATAAAGAAGGGTAAAAACTAAGGAGAAGATAAGGAGCAGCAAATCCCAATCCCAAGCTTACAAAAATTGCTATCGTTATAAAGCCCGGTTGCAAGAGAGCTATTCCTACGGCCGATCCCATGAAAGGTGCTGTGCAGGGAGAGGCTACAATGACTGCTAGAACACCAGTTAAAAAAGAGCTCGTAATATCTCCATATCCTTGATTAATATTTCCTAATTGCGCAAGTTGACCTCCCAAAACTAGATTGCTCATGAAAGTAATGCCTATTGCAACAAAAAGGTAAATTAAAATCGTTACCATTAATGGTGATTGCAGTTGGTAGCCCCATCCTATCGACTCTCCACCTGATTTTAATAACAACAGCAAGCCGGCAATAGACAAGAAGGTTACTAAGACTCCGGCAGAAAATGACAATCCATGTTGGATCATCTTTTCTTTTGAGCCCTCGCTTTGCTCAACAAAATTTAATATTTTTATTGAAAGGATAGGAAAAACACAAGGCATGGCATTTAGAATTAAACCACCTATAAAAGCAAAAATAATAGTCAGAACCAATTCACTTATGGATAGCGATTCTTGTTTTTGATTATTATTTAAGTTTAGATTTACATTAAAAAATGTTCTTGAGTCTTGATTATTTAATAACAGTACTCCGGCAAAGTTTTGGAGTTTTAAATCAACCTCAGATTGAGATATTTGGAGGCTTAAACTATTTTTATTGATTTCAAGTATTTGTTCTTTGCTGTAGCTACTTAAACCGTATTCTTCAGGAAAGAAGTAGGCTGAACTAACAGGGGTGTTGCCATCAAGCTCCATTTGCAGAAAATAATTATCATCTAAGGCTTCTACACGATGTTTGCTTGATAATTCTTTTGGCAAATTAAGAAAGACATTTGATAACTCATTTGCAAAAAAGGTATTTACCTTTTCCCCATTTTGAATGGTTAACTCTAGATTGGCTTCTTGAGGTACGCAGATATCTTTGCAGGTATACCAAGATACCTTTGCTTTTACAATTGCTGGAAAAACGGCAGCATCTAAAGCCTTAATTTTGGTTAGTAGTGTTATTTCATCTTCGTATCCAAAGGTCATTAAAGGTTCTACGGGTATGGCTTCAGGCCCAGGCCATAAGATCTCTGATGCTTGGAATCCTTTTGGTAGTTGCCATGTTACTGAAGCTCCTTCTCCGGCGTCACCTGGATTTTTCCAATAAGTATGCCAGCCAGGGGTTAATTTGAAGTTTAGACCTAGAAGGAGCTCATCTCCTTTCATCATGGCCTCAGATTCAGATGTTACTTCTACTGAAGAGTCACTGGCCTGAAAAAAAGAATCAGACCACAAAGAAGAGCTTGTCGTAAGAAGTAAAATTAAGAAAAGACTTAACTTTACAGATAAACTCTTATAAGGTTTTTTAAAAATTATATTTATCATTTATGCTTCAGGATGCAATAAAACACTTTAGAGAGAAGGGTTTCGTAACTATTCCCAAAGTCCTAGTAGATTTTGAGGTTGAATTTTACAGAGAACTTTTAAAAGATGCTATAAAAGAGAGAAAACAATCGGATAAAAGACTGTTATCTGAAAAATCTCTTTACGAGCAATCATTCATTCAATGTCAGAATTTATGGGAAGACTACCCAAAAATTAGAGAACTAGCATTCAATCAGAAAATTACAAAATTAGCTGCTGATTTACTGGGAGCAGATGCGCTAAGAATATGGCATGACCAAGCACTGGTTAAAGAAAAAGGTGGAAGGAAGACAGATATTCATCATGATCAGCCGTATTGGCCGATTAAAGAACATGCAACAATAACTGCATGGATTCCATTTGATAAAATAACCTCCACCAATGGCCAATTGGGATTTTATCCAGGTTCTCATAAGATTCCTAACAAAAATTTCATTGATATTTTTTCAGGAAAAGTTTCTGAAGACGATACTAATGCAATTCTAGCCATCAAGAATATTGAACCTGAATATCAATTGCTTAATGCAGGCGATATTTCTTTTCATCACGGTCTAACTTTTCACGAAGCAAAACCCAACCTATCAAATAAAGATAGATTGGTTTACACGGTAATATTTTTTGCTGATGGATCTACCAGAGACTCTGACCGATTTCATTTTAGTGTTGACAGACCTGGTATAAAACCCGGACAGGTAATAGCAAGCGATGTTACTCCTTTAGCATACCCTCTTGAAGAAATACCTTCTGCTCCTAAAACACCAATACAAGAATCATTTAATTTTCTGCAAAAGTCAGGTTTATTACCGAAGACTTAACTGTCGTCTAAATAAGCATTGACCAAGGTTGGTTTTACCAATGAAGTCCAAATCTTGTAACCTTCAGCATTCATGTGCAGTCCGTCTTCAACAAATAAATCTGCAACTGGCTTGTTATCAATAAGCATAGAGTCCCAAACATCTATGAATATTAAATTTTTATTTTCTTTTGATAGCTGGGCTATTTTTTGATTAAACGCTTGCTCTTCTTCTTTAAGATAAGCTCTCGCTACTGTTGGCTTAATACCTATAAAAAATATTGTTGTTTGAGGAAGCTGTTGTTGAACTTTTTTAAAGAAAGTTAAGAAATCTTCAAAAACTTCTTCAGGCGTTTTTAGGGCCGTAATATCGTTAGTTCCACAAAAAATTACTATGCCTTTAGGGTTGTAAGGATAAACAATTTGATCAAAGTGATGATTGACATGTGCTAAGTGTGCTCCACCAAAACCTCTATTTAGAACAGGGAGAGGCTGCATATCTTGAGTTAAAGTTTCCCAAAATCTAATACTTGAACTTCCCGTGAATAAGATCAGTTCTTCGCTATATTCAATAGATTTATCCGCCTCTAAAAAAACATTTATTTGTTCTTCATAAAAGTCAGGACGACCCCATTCGATTAAGTAAGCTGCTGTTTTCTTTATTTCATCATAAGAAAGATCTGTGTTGTTTTTTTCAGCCTGTACTCTTATGCGGTCTTCTATTTCAGTGGATTCTGCTGAACAAGAAGTAACGAATATTAATACCAGAAAAGACAACAAAGAAGGTTGAAGTAACTTTATTTTACGCATTTCCAAATTCAGGACTAACCATGGTTATATCAAAACCTAAAATTTCAGAAACTGCAAGAATTTGATCTTTTGGTTCAGTTCTAAAAATTACGTTAAAATCTCCAGGAGCCGTAATCCAGGCATTTTCAGCAAGTTCTTTATCAAGTTGACCCCCAGTCCATCCTGAATACCCTAAAGTTATTAAGTATTCATCAGGCGTTTGGTTGATGGCAATATCTTCCAAAGTGTCTTTCGAGGTAGACAAGCTAATCTCATTTGTAATCTTCAAGGTAGATTCCCATGTTTTTTCACTTGAATGGAGGACGAAAACCGAACCGGGGTTTACGGGACCGCCAATTAGAAGATTTTTTGGTGATGCAAGATCTTGTGTTCCTAATCCCACTCCTTTTAAAAGATTGTCTGTCATTAAATCTATCTGTCTGTTAATTATAAGTCCTATTGCTCCATCAGGATTGTGATCGCATATGTAAACTAAGCTATTCGTAAAATAAGACGGCTCTCTCTCACTGGGAGAAAAGAAAAGGAGTTTTCCAATCAACGATAAATTTTTTTCTTCCACTCTTTTACTCTACACATTATTTGCATTATATCTATCAAGAAAATAGAAAGCTGATATGACGAGAGAATGTTCGATTTTACCTTCATCAATGAGGTAAGGTATTTTTTCTAGAGGTGCCTCTGTTATCTCAATATCTTCCATTCCATCAAGTTGTTGCATTCCAGTTTTCTTTGAATCTAAAGCCAAGTATGTATAAGTATAATTTGCCATCAAGGCAGGATTGGGTAGGACTTTTCCTATTTCGATTACACTAGAAGATTCATATCCTGTTTCTTCGTAAAGCTCTCTTATAGCTGCTTCTTTAGGATCTTCCCCGGGGTCTGCCATTCCACCGGGTATTTCTAAGCTCATGCCTCTATTTCCAAACCGATACTGATTAACAAGTACAACATTATTATCGACAGTTACTGGAATAATGTTAACCCAGTGAGGAACGTCAAGATACCACACAGGGTGAGCACTGCCTGCCTTAGGAGACTCAACAACATCTTCTTTTAAGGAAAAAATCTTAGATTTAAATATTTCTCTCGTTGATAAAGTCTTCCATTTTTTTAACATAACTTTTTTCCTTCATTTAGATTTTTACCATTGTATTTTAGAAATAACTTTTAAAAGAAAAAGTTTCTATTATTCTGTGAGAATGTCCTATGAACAATTAGAGATTTGGGTGCTGGCTAATTCAGAATTTTCTGCTTTAGTGATGTTTATGGCGGCTTTTTTTGAGTCTTTTATAATTTTAGGTACCTTCTGGCCCAGCATAATATTATTACTTTTGGCAGTTGCACTTAACGAGGCTGATATAAAATTGCTGACAATCTGTTTGGCTGCAGGCTTGGGCTCTTTTCTAGGAGATTTTTTGAGTTTTTATCTGGGATCATTCTTTGGTCCTAAATTGAAACAAAAGAAATTCTTAAAAAAAAGACAGCATCAAATTCAAAAAGGAGAGAAATTTTTTGATCGTTATGGGTGGGGAGGAATAGTGTTGGGCAGATTGACGCCTGCTATTAGACCTTTCGTACCATTTATAGCCGGTTTGGCTAAAATGCCCTCAAAAACTTTTATAATAAGCTCTATTGGTGCTTGTTTAATTTGGAGCATGGCACTAGCAATTTTAATCATAGGAATAGATAATATTTTAATATTTTTTAAGTAAAGGAGAACAAATGTCAAAACATAGCGCATTAGATACTTTCGGTAGATCAGGTAACCCTGCTTTTAGAGATCATTTTGAAGGAACAGCTTCTAATGAAGATACGCGACTATCTGGGGTAATGACTCTTGAAGGTGCAGTCAATAAAACAGGAATTCTATTGGCCTTATGTTTTTCTAGTGCAGCAGTGACATGGAATATACCTAACACTGGTCTCATGATTGGGGGAGCGATAGTAGGGTTAATTTTAGGTTTGGTGACTATATTTAATCCAAGACAAGCTGCCAAATTAGCTCCTTTATATGCACTTGCTCAAGGACTTTTCTTGGGAGGTATTACAGTTATCTTTGAGTCCCAATACCCTGGGATAGCCGTGCAAGCGATTGGTCTCACATTTGGTACTTTAGCTTCTTTATTGATCTGTTATAAAACAGGATTGATTAAGCCAACTGAGAATTTTAAGCTAATGCTAGTAAGCGCAACTTCAGGAATATTTTTACTCTACATGGTGAACATAGTAATGATGACTTTTGGTGGAGGAGAAGGGATTGGATTTATCCACTCCAACGGCATAATGGGAATAGGATTTAGTTTGGTGGTAGTCGCTATTGCGGCCTTGAATCTTGTCCTTGATTTTGATTTCATTGAGCAAGGAGCTGAACAGGGAATGCCTAAATACATGGAATGGTATGGAGCTTTTAGTCTAATGGTAACCTTAATATGGCTTTACCTTGAAATTCTCCGCCTTCTTGCAAAAATAAGATCTAACTAATTTTGAGTGCAGTTTTGTTGACAATTCCCGCGATAACAGTTGATGCAAATACTCTAATTTTTGGACTTCTAGCTGTTGTTTCCCTGGGCATCTTTTTTAACCTTGGTAAATTTAAAGCCTCAAAATCACAAACTGAAAGGGAAGATAGAATTGATTGGAGCGTCAGAAAATACAGTTTTTCAACTTATTTCAGAGGTTGTTTAATTTCAGGTTTAGGTATTTTTCTTATTTTCTCTCTGCTGGGTTATCTTGGCTTTAACTAAAGAACGTATTTAATTCATAGCTTCTACAAAGAGTTTTTCCCATTCATCTTGTGAAGGAAGTCTTGGTGTGGTGGCATTGCTTGGATCCGTCATTGAATGTTCTGCCAGTCCAGGAATCATATCTTCAGTGACACCCATCTCAGATAAATTTTTAGGAAGTCCTATTGTTTGATTAAGCCCCTCTATAAAGTCAGGTAAATCAGTTGACTCTGCAATGCCCATGGCTCTTCCAATGCGGGAATACTTATCTCCAACGTGCCCGTGATTAAACCTCAATATGGTTGGAAGAATGACACCGTTTAGTGTGCCATGATGCAATTTTAGATGCTTGTCAGCCCCGAGGGCGTGACTCATTGAATGGACAGCTCCAAGTCCTTTAGAAAAAGCCAAAGCGCCTTCAGTCGAAGCCATCATCATGTTCCACCTTGCTTCTTTATTTGAACCATCTTCAACGGCTTTTATAAGATTATTTCCTCGAATGACTCTCTCTATTCCATCCAGGCCAACTGCTTCAGCTGGAGGGTCTATGGCCGGTGACAACACTGCTTCTACACAATGCGTTAAAGCATCCATGCCAGCACCTGCCGTCAAAACAGGAGGCAGACCCACTGTTAGGTCAGGATCACAAATAGCCGCATTAGGCACTAAATGAGAACTGGCCAAAATTAGTTTTCTGCCATCTCGCATTACAATAACGGAACCTGCAGAGACTTCACTGCCAGTTCCTGAAGTGGTTGGTATGGCTATCATCGGTACGGTTTCTGTGATCTTCATTAGACCGCCTTCGTTTACCGAGTAATCAACTACAGAGCCTTCATGATTAGCCATTAAAGCCACTGCCTTGCCTAGGTCTATGCTAGATCCGCCGCCAAAGCCAACGACACCATCACAGCCTTCTGATTTGTATTTAGCAAGCGCAATTTCAACTGCCTCTTCAGTAGGATTAGCAGGCGTTTGATCAAAGATCACAGGTGTGTATTGGTTGGAAATATTATTTCTAATTAGATCTACCATTCCTATGTCCAACAGACCTGGATCGGTGCATATCAATGGTTTAGAAATATTTAAATTACCCAACACTTCAGAAATATGTTCTAAAGCTCCATGATCAAAGTATGGTCTGTTTGAATAATTAAGTTGAGGCATTTTTTAATTCTCCTTAATAAAAACTAAGTTTTTTTAAAACAAAAGTTATCAATGTATTATTATCTATTAGAATGTTGTTTGTTTCATAATGTCACATAATTTATTCAATAGTAAAGAGAATGATCTTAGATAATCCAAAGGCAATTAGGCTAAAAATCATGGATTACTTGGCTAGAAGAGAACATTCAGCAAAGGAAATTCGTAGGAAATTACATTCCCGAATAGAATCACAAGATGACTTGGAACTTGAAATTCAAAAATTAGAAGATGAAGGACTGCTCAGTGATGAAAGATTTGCTGAGAGTTATATGCACAGCAGAAAAAGAAAGGGCTTCGGTCCTTTACGAATAAAAAATGAACTCAGAGAAAGAGGTGTTAGTGACTCAATATCACGCAGTCTAGTAGATTCTGAGGACTGGTCTCTTCTTGCTCATGAAAGTTTGCAAAAAAAAACAGGGGGTTCCCTGCCGGACGAAAGAGATAAAATACTTAAATTAAAGCGTTTCTTGAATTACAGAGGTTTTGATTTTTCAGATATTGATAAAGCTTTCTCTTTAATTAAAAAATGATTATATGAGAATAACAAATAGCACCTATAATCTCTAACAAGATATGAGTTATCAAGTACTAGCAAGAAAATGGAGGCCAACGGATTTTTCTGAAGTTGTAGGCCAAGAGCATGTTGTAAAAGCCTTATCAAATGCTTTGGATCAAAATAAAATTCACCAAGCTTATGTCTTAAGTGGAACTCGCGGAGTAGGGAAAACGACTATTGCCCGTATATTGTCAAAGAGTTTGAATTGTGAAAAAGGATTAGACTCAAAACCCTGCCACGAATGCCCAACTTGTGTTTCTATTTCCGAAGGAAGTTTCATGGATTTTCAAGAAATTGATGCGGCATCAAGTAGAGGGGTGGACGACACGAAACAGCTATTAGAGACCGTTATGTACATGCCCAGTTCATCGCGTTACAAAGTGTATTTATTGGATGAAGTTCATATGCTTTCTCCTCAAAGTTTTAATATGTTACTTAAGACATTGGAAGAGCCACCAGAACATGTCATCTTTATTTTAGCCACAACCTTGCCCGAAAAGATACCAGCCACAGTTCTCTCTAGGTGTTTACAATTTAATTTAAAAAACTTAACTCCCACTCAACTCACGGAAAGAATAGAAAGTATTTTAAAAGATGAAGGCATCGCCTTTGATCAAGGAAGCATCTCTCAGATAGCCAGAGCAGGAAGAGGAAGCTTAAGAGATTGCTTAACCATCACAGATCAGGCAATTGCCTACTGCAACGGTGAACTTACCGATGAAGGCATATCAGAAATGTTAGGCACCTTATCCTTTGATCATGTAAATACACTATTAGCTGCAATTATTAGGCATGATGCTAAAGCATTATTGCTTCAATTGAAGGATGTTAGTCAGTTAAGCATAGATTACATGAGGTTAATGGACCTTATACTGGAAACTATTCAACATTTAGCTGTTGCACAGATTTCTCCCGAAAGTCTTTTGGATGTAGATGTTAAGAAAGAAGAGATAATTGAATTATCTAATTCGTTAACTTTGGACGATGTGCAAATTCTCTACCAGATTGGATTGCTTGCTAAGAGAGACATGGATTTAGCTCCGGATATAGCAAGCGGTTTTGAGATGGCCTTGTTAAGGATGTTAGCTTTTTTACCCAAAGAGAAAAATGTTGATTTGCATAAAAAAAAACCTATTAATTCAGAAATAGAACTTACTCAAAAAGAAGAAAGTCCGTTAAAGAATAACCTAGAGCAAGACCCAGAGTCTAAAACATCCTCAGAAGAGAAGGAGTCGCCAGAAGGTTTAGAATCACCAGTAAAAAAAATAGATGCAATTGAACCTGAAGAAAGTCCTCCGATAGAGAGTGGGGTTGTGAAGACAAATATTCAAATCGATCTATCAAACTGGAACGACACATTTAAATTATTAGATCTTGACTTGGGTACTAAACAGCTAGCTTCTCACTGTTCTTTTATTAGAACAGATGATTCAGTAATTTACTTATCAATGCCGGAAGAAAAATTAGAATTATTTAGTGGTAAACACAGGCAAAGATTACAAGAAAGTATCTCAATCTTCTTAGGGCATGATTGCAATGTATTTTTTGAATCAGGAGAAGTTAGTAACCAATCTCCTAATAAAATTAAAGCTGCTGAAAAAAACAAAATAAAGATCGAAGCAGAGAAAGCCATTAAAGAAGACCCGAATGTGAAGATATTATTAGATTCTCTAGATGGAAAAGTTATTGATTCTTCAATTGAACCAAGGGATGCAAAGTGAGCAAAGTAAGCCCTCTGGTTGATAGTTTAATAGAATCTATACAGTGTTTACCTGGTGTCGGTCCAAAATCTGCACAAAGAATGGTGCTTCATCTGCTAGAAAGAGAAAGAGAAGGAGGCAAGTTACTTTCTGAAGCACTTAGTCTCGCTTTGGAATCGGTAGGTCAGTGTCGACAATGCAGAATCTTTTCTGAAGATGAGCTCTGCTCAATCTGCAAGAATGAGAAGCGTGATAAGCAGGTTATATGTGTGGTTGAGTCCGTCTCAGATGTATTTGCTATCGAACAAAGCAATCAATTTAGAGGAAAGTATTTTATTCTGCACGGTCATTTATCTCCTATTGATGATATCGGTCCTGAACAACTGGGATTAAACCAATTATTTCTATTGGTTAGGTCAGAAGAAATTAGGGAGATGATCTTGGCCACAAATTCAACCCTTGAAGGAGAAGCAACGGCACACTTTATTTATGACTCTCTTAAAGATATTGAAAATTTAAATTTAACTAAATTAGCTCAAGGCGTGCCTCTAGGGGGGGAGTTAGAGTATGTGGACAGAGGAACCATCATGCATGCTTTTAGTGGCAGAGTTAATTTAAAGGAGACAATGTAGAAATGACTTTCATTGGCATCTTACTGGCTGCCCTCTGTAACTTTGGTTTGGGGATTCTGGGCTACACCATTGCTTTCAAATCTACTTTTTTGGTTAATACTTTTCAGTTAGTTCATGTTGAGCTAACAAGTGATGATTACTTCTTTAGTTTTTCTTTAAAGCTAATGGTTGTAGCAGCTCTGACTTGGATTTTGAATAAGGTAATGCCGTTACTGGATAAACCAAGGAAAAGAGTTCTGTTTATTTTCCTTTTAGGTACTATTTTTTCCTTCTATAACCAGATTGATATATTTTGGTCTTCTCAAGATATCACGTGGAGTATATTGTTGGTTGCGGCCGAATCTTTAAATTGGCTTTTAACGGGCTTTATTCTCTCAAGGTTTATAAAACCTAACCATTTAGGGGCCTTGTAAGTCTTCCCCGAATAAATCTATAGCAGCCTGACTCATGGCGGTAATGCCTGTCTCTATTGTCGGTTCAGGATCAGGTAAGAATAGATCAGAGTGCAATGAAGGAAGAGCAATATTGTCTTTCTTTGACCTATCGTAAACCCCTTTATTAACTGCTCCAAGCCAGAATAGGGCAGTAGGAATAATCGGTTCATCTCTTCCGAACATACCAAAGTCTTCACCTCCCATTACTGGGGAAGTTTTAAAAATATTTTCTGGTCCTAGCGATCTTTCAAAGCTGGATTGTAATTTTTTAACTAGGTTAGGGTTATTAAAGACAGCAGGTGTGTATTCATCTTTTAAAATAACCTCTGGATAAAGCTCTGCAGGCATTCCAGCTGAGACAGCCAAACCTCGTGTGATCCTTTTAATAGAAGTGATAGTTTTATTTCTCACTTCATCCGTATAAGATCGAAGTGTTAATTGAAGCCTTACTTCGTTTGGTATTATATTGTGTTTAGTGCCACCGTGAATGGAACCTACAGTCAGAACAGCAGGCTGGGTGGGTCCTATTTCTCTACTGATTATTGTTTGCAGACTATTAATAATTTGAGCTGCCAAGACTATGGGGTCTTTTGTTTTATGAGGGTAAGCTCCGTGGCCTCCCAATCCTTTAACTACAATATCTACAGAATCAACGTTAGCCATGGCCCAGCCAGGAAGATAACCAATCTTTCCTGCTTGTATATCGGCACTTACATGCAAAGCAAGGTTGTAGTCAGGTCTTGGCCAATTCTTAAAGAGGCCATCTTTTATCATATTTCTTGCACCTCCACTGACTTCTTCAGCAGGCTGTAAAACTAAAACCAAATCTCCTTGCCATTTATCTTTATTTTCAACCATGTATCTGGCAGTTCCCATAAGGACAGTCATATGTATATCATGCCCACAAGCATGCATGGTAAAGACTTCTTGACCAACTTGGTTAGTGCTCTTTCTTGTACTGGCGTAACTGGCACCTGTTTTTTCTTTTACAGGCAACCCATCCATATCTGCACGAATTAATATTGTTTTTCCTGTTCCGTTCTCCAGGTGTGCAACTACACCATAGCCTCCGATTCCTTCAGTTACGACATAACCGAGCCCGCTTAAAAGTGAAGCAAGTTTTTTTGATGTTTCCTCTTCTTTGTAGGATAGTTCTGGATTTGAATGAAGATCTTTATAAAGTTCTAATAGATTGAAATCTTCTTGTGTCCAGATTACTGAACTTAAGAATACTGAAATGAGAAGTGTGAAATATTGAATTATTTTCATTACTTATAAAAATTAGGTTTTTTTAACGGATACAGCTTAGTATCATACCTTAAGTTTAAAAATGAAATATCTGGTTTTTTTATGACTATAAAATCTGACAAGTGGATAAGAAGAATGGCTTCGGAAACGGGCATGATAGAACCCTTTGAATCTGATCAAGTGCGTACTGGAAAAAATAATGATCGTCTTATATCTTATGGTACTTCTTCATATGGTTACGACGTTAGATGTTCCAATGAGTTTAAAGTATTCACAAATATTCATTCAGCGACAGTAGATCCAAAACATTTTGATGAAAAAAGTTTCGTGGATGTAACGGGAGACGAATGCATTATTCCCCCTAACTCTTTTGCTTTGGCCAGGACAGTCGAATATTTTCGTATACCAAGAAACGTGCTTACCATTTGCTTGGGTAAATCAACCTATGCTCGTTGCGGAATTATAGTGAATGTCACTCCTTTGGAGCCTGAATGGGAAGGCCACGTTACTTTAGAATTTTCTAACACTACCAGTTTACCTGCCAAGATCTATTCCAATGAGGGAGTGGCACAAATGTTATTTCTAGAGTCAGACGAAGTTTGTGAAGTTAGCTATAAGGACAGGGGTGGCAAGTATCAGGGCCAAAAGGGTGTAACCTTACCGAAAGCTTAATCTAAAATTTTAAAAGATTGGACTTCGAAACTAGTTTTCCTCCCATTGATATCGAGTATACGAATTATTGCAAAATCTAACTCAGGGGCTAACCAAAATTCCTGGGCTCTCTGGCTTTCTTTAGGAAAAACTCTTTCAACTTTGTAAGATAAGAACTCTCCCATTTGAGTTTTGATATTTTCTGTTCCTGATATCTTGTAGGTTCTTGTTTTGACTTCGCCTCTCGAGAAAACGTCATAAACCATTTTTTCAGGAAGGTTTTCGAGGTCGAGCTTTTTAAAGTCGAATCTTAACTGAAGTTGGGAAGTGCTGGGGCCAAGAGTCTGTTCAGTAAGGGTGACTGAACTTTCTTCTCTTCCTTCTTTGTAAATCGTATTTTTATTATCCCAGTCAAAAATAGCAGAAGAGCTAGCTTTTTTAAAGAAGATCTTCTGATAGAAAGAATAAGAAAGGGGTTTTATTTGATTTTGTTCCATACGAAATACTTCTTCTTCTTTTCTTTGGACGATCCGTCCTCCGTCGAGGTGACTTTTAAGGACCCAATCGCCTTTTTTATTTTTAGTCATCGAAACCTCCATTTCTCCTACGTTAGAAGTTAGGATTGCTATGGATCCTTTTAGATTATCTGATTCTATAGAAAAAATACTGAGAGAGATTAGAAGCATGAATAGCGTGGTTACTAATTTTTTCATTTTCTTATTAATTTTCCTTTTTTAAGTTTTAGGTTTCCTTTTGCAAAATCTTGTATAACTTTCGGATAGAGTTCATGCTCCAATTCATGAATTGATTTCTCAAGTTCCGCTATGTCTTTAGATTTAACTTTCATCGAAGATTGTCCACATATTGGCCCACTGTCAAGGTTTTCATCTACAAAATGAACCGTGACTCCGTGTTCAGGATCGTTATTGTCTATTACTTTCTGATGAGTGTTAAGCCCAGGGTATTTTGGCAACAAAGAAGGGTGGATATTTATCAATTTACCTTGATAAGGTTTGATGAAATTTGGAGTCAGAATTCTCATGAAACCAGCAAGAACAATTAGATCTGGCTTATATTCTTCAAGTGATTTAATTAAAGCATCATCAAAATCTTCTCGTTTTATAAAGTTATCATGTTCTATGACGAGAGTAGGAATATTGGCTTTCTTTGCCCTAACCAGACCATAGGCCTCTTTTTTGTTACTAAGAACACAGCAGATTTTACCGTCAATTGTACCGTTTAATGTGGCGTTAATAATGGCTTGCAGATTTGATCCATTACCAGAAATAAAGACAGCAAAAGAGAACATTATTAGTTAAGTAAATTGAATTCTTAATTCTTCTTCTTTCCTTTTTTCCACGTTTCCAATAACTTTAGCGAATTGATCTTCTTTGTCCAGTGCTTCAAGAGCAATATCAACTTCATCTGGATGGACTGATATAATCATTCCTATTCCGCAATTAAAAGTGTGTAGCATATCTTCTTCACTCACTCCATTTGACCCTATCCATGAGTATAAGTTTCTTGCGGGCCAGTCTTCAAAATTGAAATCTATGATGGCTTTGCTAGATTCCTTAAGAATTCTTGGGATATTCTCATAGAAACCACCTCCTGTAATGTGAGCCACAGCCGATATGATTATTTTTTTTTGTAAGTTAAGTATGTCATTAACATAAATCTTGGTTGGTGTGAGTAACACATCTCCTAGTTCCCGGTCTTCAAGTCTTTCGTTTAGGTTGATGCTTCTTTCTTTTAAAATCTTTCTGATTAAAGAAAAGCCATTTGAATGAAGTCCGCTTGATGAAATGCCTATCAGTTTATCGCCATCATTAGCCCCTTCTGATCCTATAATTTTTTCTTCATTAACAACTCCAACAGCAAAACCTGCTAGGTCAAAGCTATCTTCTGGAAAGCTATCAGGATGTTCAGCAGTCTCCCCACCAACTAGAGAACAGTTTGCGAGTATGCAACCTTGGGATATGCCTTTAATAACTTCGCCTGCAGTTTCAACTTTTAATTTGTCCGTGACATAGTAATCCAGAAATAAAAGAGGCTCTGCTCCGCAGGCAATAAGATCGTTAACGCACATTGCTACGAGATCTATTCCAATGGTTTGGAACTGATTCATGCTTCGTGCTATCTCTATCTTTGTTCCTACTCCATCCGTACAAGTTACCAGTAATGGGTTCTCGATGTGCTTAGGTATGCGACTTAATGCAGAAAAAGAACCTAAACCTGAAAGGATTTCAGGCCGTTTTGTTTTTTCCACATAAGGTTTAATTTTTTCAACAAGTTCGTATCCTGCTTCAACGTCAACACCAGCGTCTTTGTAGTTTATCGGAGGATTGTTGTGTTTTAATTTTGAAGTCATCGACTTAGTTGTAATTTTGCATTATTTTATCAACCTTCACAGAAGAGTTCTGCTAGTTATTAATTAAATGCAAAAATTTTTTTATATATTACTATTTATAAGTACCTTAAGTAATCAGATATTTACAGAACGAGCTTATGGATTGAAAGATTCATACGATATCCGAGTTGATCTTCAAGGATCAGATAAAATTTCTATTGATAAAGGAATGCAAGAAGCGCTTAAAACGCTATTTGTGAAGGTTTCTGGTTCTTCAGAAACCTTAGAAGGCCTTAATGACAATGACTTATTAAAAAATCCTCAAAAATACGTTAGTGAGTACCGATTAGAAAATAATGAAGAAGGGGAATTACAGGGCAATTTCTTATTTAGTGGCAAATTAATAAGACAGGCCTTAATCAAAAACACTCTTCCGCTGTGGACCGGTAAAAGTTCAACATTACTGGTTTATTTGCCCTGCTTGACTGAAACGGTGAGCTCTTTAAATGAAAATATCACCTCAAATATTTCTTGTTTGAGCTTTAAGCAAGAAATACAAAACATATCAGCTACTCGATTATCTTATCCGGTGTTTCCTTCAATGGATTTAATTGATTTAAGTTCATTGGATATGTTGCGGCCCCTGCCTGCAAATATATTTATGTCTAAAATTAGTAAAAGATATGATTTGAGTGACTGGTTGGCCTGCTTTAACAAGGATGATTTTGGCGTAGTTATAGAAAAACCTTATTGTATTAGTTCAATAAATACAAATGCCAATTCTCTTCAGAAAACATTCAATGAATTAATTAATTTTATTAACAATGAGTTTCAAGTTCAGGTGAACAATGATCTCCAAATCACCGTCCCTGTTGTCGTTAGAAATGTAAGGGGTCAAGAGGCCTTAAATGAAGTGCTGGCAAACATCAGCAATAACATTTTAGTCAAGAACTTGAACTTAAAGACTATACAAAATAATGATATCCAATTGTCCGTGCAAGTTTTGGGTTCTAAAATTGATTTTAGAAAAATTATGATTGCTAACGAAGAATTTGATCATTCACCTGATGATGAAGATAGAATAGCGCTTAGTTTTATTTATAAAAAAAGAATTTAATGTTATCAGCCATACCTAACATCATCACTTCAATAAGATTCTTATTGGTAATACCTATAAGCGTTTACATTTATCAAGGCAATGACCTTTTGGCTTTGACTCTCTTTATAGTTGCAGGGCTTTCTGATGGTTTGGATGGATACTTGGCAAGAAAATACAATTGGATAAGTAAATTTGGGCAATTCCTTGATCCTCTTGCTGATAAATTTTTGATAGTAGGGACTTTGCTTGCTTTGGCTTTCACAAGCAAACTCCCTTTGTGGTTTGTTTATACAATGATAAGCAGAGATGGAATAGTTCTTGTTGGCTCTACTTTGTATTTATTGCTTTTTGAATCCTCTGCAGCTTTGCCTAATAGATGGGGAAAACACTATACGGGCTGGACCATAGCGCTTTTTATAATCGTCCTTTTAAGAGCTTCCTTTGAGGTTTTTCCTGTTTATCTGGAATACATAGCTATGGCAGGAGTTCTTTTTTATATAATACTGAGTGTTGTCTCTTATTTAAGAAAAGAAGGTAAGGAAGTTTTTAAGCAAATTTCATGATGTCTCCTAAAAACCCTCAGCAACTTCTTCTTGATATAAAGTTGGATGAGTCTGTTAGTTTAGAAAACTTTATTAAATGTGATTCTACAAACATGGTTTTAAGTATTTTAAGCAATGTTGTTGAGTCCTCTTCTATCTCAAGCTCTTTTCTCCTTTGGGGAAGGGAGGGTGTAGGGAAAAATTATTTAATGCAGGCTTTGAATAGAGATCTTTTAAACCAAAACATGAAGACGGCTTTTGTTGCCCTTTCAGATCCTAGAATAAATGAACCTGAAATTCTTAATGGACTTGACCAAATGGATGCAGTCTTTATAGAAGACCTTGATAAATTAAGAGACTCGGAGGAGTGGGAAAGTGCGCTTTTTAATCTTATTAACCAAAGTCTCTTTAATGAAACTAAATTATTTCTCTCTTCACAGTGCGTTGCTCAAGATCTTACGGTAAGGCTAAATGATCTTCGTTCAAGGTTGTTGGCTTTTACTGCGATAGAGATTCCAGAAATTACCGAGAATGAAAAAATAGAAGCCTTGAAGCAATCCGCTGAAAGAAAAGGTATCGAACTAGAAGAGAGAACAGTCAAGTACATACTAACTTATACTTCTCGCAATCTATCCGACCTATTGAAGCTTCTTTCGGAACTCGATGATTTTTCTTTAGAAAAGAAAAAGAAATTATCTCCTTCTCTGGTTCGCGAACTTTTATCAGAGAGATCTAGCAGTCTTCACATTTAAGATAAATACCTTTTGGATCATTAAAACTTTCTATTTCACTTAAAGTTTTTAAAGAACTTTTTACAAAGAAATTTTCAAGAACACTCTGCGGAATAATTCCTCCACTAATCGAAAAAATTGAACTTAAGAGTTGCTGTTTCCAGTTAAGCTCTTCAGATGGATAGTATGTTACGAAACTGTCAATTTCAGCCAGTTCTGCAGCTCTATTTATAGCATCTTTGATATTTCCAAGTTTGTCCACTAAACCTAATTCTAGTGCTGTTTCTCCAGCCCACACACGACCTTGAGCAATATTATCAACTTGTTTTTTATCAATGCCCCTAGATTCACTGACGAGGGTGATGAACTTATCGTAACCGTGTTCAATCTCAGCTTGGATGATATTTTTGAACATTGGGCTCAATCCCTTAGTTGGATCACCGCCAGCATCCAGCTTACCAGTCGATACTCCATCTGTGTTTATACCTATATTTTTTAAGCTTTTGTCTACAGTAGGAAATAAACCAAATATTCCAATAGAACCTGTTATGGTGTTATGGGAGGCCCATATTTCATCAGCATTAGTTGAAATCCAATACCCTCCAGAGGCTGCAACATTACCCATAGAGGCAATAACCTTTATTCCTTTTTCTTGAGCTTTCAATAATTCTTGCCTTATAACTTCAGAAGCAAAGACACCGCCCCCTCCAGAATCCACCCTCAAAACAATTGCTTTTACTTCTTCATCTTCATACGCATCTTTAATTAATCTTGAAGTTGAATCACCTCCAATCGTTCCGGGAGGCTGGTCTCCATCCATGATTGTTCCTCTTGCAACAACAACGGCTATTTTATTATCAGAAGTCTTTGTTTTCTTCTCATCTTGCAAAACTTGATAATAGCTTCCTCCAGAAATCTTATTAAAGGATTCTTTTGTCTCTGATTCTCCAAATAATTCAACCATATATTCTCTTTGCTCGGTCCGTGTCAGAAGTTTGTCTATCATGCCGTAGTTTAAGAAAGCTTCGGCAGTGCCTTTTTTAGATTTTTTGACCAATTCATCAGTATTGTCCACTAAGTATTGAATACTCTCCGGAGTTAAAGACCTATTTGTGCTTACAACTTCAACCCAAGATGACCACAAAATATCAAGGTAAGCCAAGTTCGCTTCTTTAGCTGCGTCAGACATATCGTCCCTTAAATAAGGTTCAACCGCTGATTTAAAAGTTCCTACCCTAATGACATTGGCGGATATTTTTAATTTATCGAGGAAAGATTTGTAATACATTTTACTTCTGCCAAATCCATCTAACAGAATCCATCCTTCAGGATTCATTATTATCTCATCTGCAAATGAAGCTAAATAGAAACCGCTCTCAGAATATTCATCACCAATAGCAATAATTCTTTTTCCAGAATCTTTAACCTTCTTTAAAGCTAAGCCAACATCGTATAAAACGGCTTGACCCGTTCCCGAAATATTATCAAGACGTAGCACCAAGTCTTTTATTCTTTTGTCGTTGGAGGCAGTCTCAAGAACCTCTAATAAGTCTCCAACATAAAGCTCTGATGACTGTTCGCCCATGAGTAGGGTTTGAAATGGATCGGAAGGACCAGAGATTTGTTCAACAATAGGGCCGGAAGGGTTTATAACAAGAGCTTTTCCCTCAGGATCTACTAGATTATTAGAGAATATTGATGAAAAGATGGAGATTATTATGAAAATGACCATCAATAGAAAAATGCTATTGAGCGTTAGAAAAAATAGATCTCCGTTAAACATCCAACTCAGAGGGTTTTCTTTAAACTTTTGAAATCTTGTTTTATTTTCTTCCATTTTTTATTTCTCCTTACAAAATTAGGGTTTTAAACATACTAACAAACTTAGTTCTCAACCTGTAAGATTAAGTACATTTTCTGGTGGTCTGCCTAAGACAGCTTCGTTATATTTTATAACTATGGGTCGTTCTATGAGTTTAGGGTGTTTAATCATAAAGTTAATTAAATCTTCATTACTTAATTTTTTATTTGATAGGTTATTCTTTTTGTATTCCTCTTCTCCTTTGCGCAACAAATCTCTTGGCTCCATGTTTAGTTTTTGTAAAATCTCCTTAAGATCTTGGAAGATTAATTCTTCTTCAAGATATAAAAAAATTTTAGGATCATAGCCTTTCTCATGCAGCAGGGCTAAAGTTTGTCTCGATTTACTGCACCTAGGATTGTGATAGATGATAAAATTACTCATATTATTAATATTTTAAACACAGTTTAACTCCTATGCTTAATTCTTTACCCAATGTATGTAGATTTATTTTTGCTTTAGTCGCAGTTTCATTCTTTACAGGATGCAGCAAGCCAGATTTTGATTTAGCTGATGGCTCCAATGGTAGACTTTCTGATTTAGAAGGAAAATGGTTGGTGGTGAATTATTGGGCTGATTGGTGCCCGCCTTGCATTAAGGAAATGCCAGAATTAACTAATTTTTATAACGACAATAAAAAAGACGTCTTAGTTCTTGCCTTTAATTTTGATGAGTTAGAAGGTGAAGAGCTGCAAGATCAAATTGTGAGATTTAAAGTTAATATCCCAAGCATTTTGACCAATCCTGGATTGCTCTTTGGGTGGGAAGCACCACCAAGCTTACCCGCAACTTATATCCTGGATACAAAGGGGCAATTGAGAGAGACCTTAATCGGACCTCAGACACAAGAAAGCCTAGAAGCTCTCCTTAAAAGTTATCAAGAATCTTGATTAGTTGTTCTCAAGAATAACTTAGGATCAATCGTAGTTCCAAGAATAGACACTTCCCAGTGCAGGTGAGGGCCAGTAACCCTTCCGGTTTTTCCTACTTTTCCTATTAAATCTCCAGCTTTTACTTTGCTGTTTTTCTCAACAAGACTTTTCTGTAAGTGTGAAAAACTACTCACCAGACCATTTCCATGGTCAATATAAATAATATTTCCTCTGTAAAAGAATTCTTCACTTAATAAAACTATCCCATCAAGTGGCGCATAAACATCTGTTCCTTCAGGTGCTGCTATATCCAGACCTGTGTGTCTATTTCTTGGTGCTCCATTGATAAATCTTTTAACACCAAATTCACTACTTTCTATTCCTTTTATAGGCATTTTCATCGGCAATACAAAATAGTTTGATAAACTATTGATATTCTTAGCAGCCTTAATAATCGAAGCTTCCAATTTAATTCTATGGAGCATTTTTTTGGGAGGGCTAACCATATCATTATTGGTAATGGTAATCCTAGACTCTCTGTACTCTTTATTAATCAGAGGAATGCTTTCAATTACAGTATTATTTAATACTATATCTAATTGACTTTTTTTCGTGGAGAGTGGAATAGGAGAAATAAGATTCACATTCTTAAACCCAGCGCGACATACCATGTAAGGGCTTTGACCAACTGTAATGTCCTCTTTATTTGCATCGAATAAAGCACCGTCAATCTGAACATTTAAAACGCCCCCAGGATAAGGAGAATGCATTGGATAGGAACAATTAAAACTATTGGTTATTTTCATGCTGGAGCAAGAACACAAGAAGAAAAAAGCTATTAGAAAATTACTTCTAACCATTTTTTATAACACCTTAGTTCTGATTTCGCCTTCTTTTAATTTAGCAGTCAGTTCTTCACCAGTCTCTACTTCTTTTTCATCCGTCACAACTTTCCCGCTTTTGGTTGTCAAGATTGAGTATCCTCGATTCAGAACAGCCAGAGGGCTTACAGCTTCTAAAGTAGAAGAGAGTGCCAATAGGGATGATCTCTTTTCTTTGCTGATTTGAGAGATCAAAAAAGTTAAGCTCTTGCTGAGATCATACAGCTTATGTTTTGATTCTTGAAGGTTCTGAAATGGAGATTGTTGCAATAATTTACTTGACTGAAGATTTAAATAATTGCGTTGTGAAAGCAAATGATTTTGTATGGATTTATTGATATACGTTTCAGTATTATCTAATTTTTGAGACAACTCCCTTAACTTATCTCCTGGATGTCTAAGTCTTTTACTCAGATTTTGCAGTTCCTTAAATTCCCTTTTGATCAGGCTAGTAATGGCATTTACAATTAACTGTTTATAGCCTTCCAATGATTCATTGAGTTGGCTGTATGACTGACTAATTATCTCTGCTGCCGCTGAGGGTGTTGGTGCTCTCAAGTCTGCTACAAAATCAGCAATCGTAAAATCTGTTTCATGCCCTACGGCACTAATAATTGGGATATCAGATTTATGAATGGCCCTTGCCACAGATTCGTTGTTAAAAGCCCAAAGATCCTCTATGGACCCACCGCCTCTTGCAAGAATAATAGCATCTATATCTTTTATGGAGCGAGCTTTTGAGATTGCTGAACAAATTTCAGGTGGAGCTCTTTCTCCTTGCACGGCAGTCTGTATAAGAATTAGTTCTATGTTGGGAGCTCTTCTTCCTAATACGTTGATCACATCCTGGAAAACTGCTCCATCAGAGGAGGTTACGATTCCTATTTTCTTTGGCATTTGAGGTAGTGGCCTTTTATTGCCTGTATCAAAAAGGCCCTCTTTTTCTAACTTGAACTTTAATTGCTCAAATGCTCTCAATAAGGCTCCTTCGCCTGCCAATTCTATGTGTTTTACGTTGAGCTGGAACCTGCCAGTTGGACTGTAAAGACTGATCTTTCCGTTTATTATGAGGTTATCTCCAACTTGGGGTTCAAAGAGAATTTTATTATTATCGTAACTAAACATTACGCAGCTCAGTGAGGACTTCTCATCTTTTATGGTGAAATACCAGTGTCCGGAACTGTGAGCAGTAAAGCTAGATATTTCTCCTTCAATCCACGTGCTTGAGAATTCTTTTTCTAATAAATTCTTAGCTCTTTTATTAACTTCCGAAACAGAAATAACTTCTTGGCTGTTTTCTCTCAAGTTTTCCATGATAATGAAGTATAACTTAGGTTTTATTCTGTTAAATGGAAAATTCAAAAACATTTGTAAAAGGTCTGCTGGCTTTGTCTTGCGGTGCTGTTTTATTGGGCCTTTCAGCTATATTTGTCAGGTTCAGTGAAACCTCTCCGTCTTTAACAGCATTCTATAGGGTTTTTTTAGCCATTCCCTTCTTATACGTTTGGTTAAGAATAGAAAAGGAAGAATTATCCTTCGAGACATTAAAGGATAAGAAGCTTTTTCCTTTGTTAGTACTTTCTGGAGCTTTCTTTGCTATAGATATGTCATTTTGGAACTGGTCCATCAGTTTTACATCCGTTGCTCATGCCACATTAATGGCAAATACCGCTCCTATTTTTGTTGCAGTAATTGGTTTTCTTTTCCTGGGACATAAAATTAAGCCTTCTTTTTTTATTGTTTTGTCACTTGCAATGGTTGGTGTTTTTTTAGTTGTGTTGGCCGGAAGTGGTTCTGATGAATCTAGATTATTCGGCGATTCTTTGGGCATCATCGCAGCCGTCTTTTATGCTTGTTACATACTGAGTATTAAAAAAGTAACTAATTTTTTACCACCGGCTAAGGCTCTTTTTTACGCCACTGTATTCACGGCTATTTTTCTATTACCTATAAGTCTTATAGAGGCGGAAACATTTTTCCCTTCCAGCTATAAGGGCTGGACGGTTTTGATTGCTTATGCAGTTATAAGTCAGACTTTAGCTTCAGGACTAATAACCTACGGAATTTCAAAAGTATCAGCCCACCTTTCTTCGCTGACGCTTCTAATACAGCCGATAGCAGCCGCTGTGTTAGGATGGTTAATTCTAAGTGAAGCTATTTCACTTTTGCAGGGATTGGGTGGTGTTATAGTCCTTCTAGCTATTTATTTAGCCACTATTAAAGACAACTAGTTTAATCCCAGTTAGGTTTTCTTTTTTCTAGAAAAGCTGCAATTCCTTCTTTTGCGTCATCCCCTTCAAAACACTTAGCAATTTGTTCCTGCAAATAGGGAAGGGCGTCATCAAAACTCATTGAGTCTTGCTTTTCATAAGCTTCCAGCCCAAATTGCATTGTACCTGGAGCCAGATTAGCTAACTCTGCAGCTAGATTTGCAACCGTTTCATCTAGCTTTTCTGCTGGCACTGATTCATTTATTAGACCCCATTCTTCTGCTTTCCTCGCGTTGATGGGTTGACCGCGCATTGCAAAGTCCAGTCCTGCTCTTTTTGGCATAACTCTGAAAAGTCCTGCCATTACCATAAAGGGCCAAAGGCCTCTTAGTATCTCTGGCGCAGAAAACTCTGCTTCCTCAACGGCTATTGCGTGAGTTGAATTAGAAACCATTAATAATGCACCAGCAAGAACCTTGCCTTGAATCTTACAAATTACCGGTTTGTATAAATGCCTTATGGCTAAGCTAATATCATCTGACCCCTTTATTCTGGGAACATTGGATTCTGACTGTTGCCTGGTTAGATCTGCTCCCGCACAAAAAACATCTCCTTCAGCTGCTATTACAACAACTCTTATTTCTCTTTCTTGTTTTGCATAAGCGAATGCATAATTAAGCTCATTCATCATGACGTTATTAAGAGCATTTTTCCTTTGAGGACGGTTCAAGGTAATGGTTAGGATGTTTTTTGATATGTCTATCTTTGTTGCTTCAAAGTTTAGCCCTTCAAGTGATAATTTTTTTTGATCGTTCATATTAATCTCTATTCATTTAGTTAATTAGGAATTCTGGTACTTCAATATTCTTGGCTCTCAGATACTCTCCTAAAGATTTAGCCTGACCATCGAGTCTTGTGGATGAAGACACTCCGTCTTGAAGTATTCCATGCACATAAAAGTTAAGGGACAGAATGTTTGGTAACTCATAGCGATCTATTTCAAATTCCTTAAGATCCGGCAAGAGTTCTTTGATTTTCTCAACGGTTAAGAATTCAAACAAGTAAGAATAAGCGTCTTGTTGTTTAGCCCAAACACCTAAATTTGCGCAGCCACCTTTGTCCCCTGATCTGGTTCCGTATAACTTACCAAAAGGGACTTTTTTATAGCCACTTATTTCTGGAACAATATTCTCGTAAGGTTCTTTCTGGTAGTAAATTTCTTCATAATCCATTTGGCTTGTTGGTATGACTTCTATGGTCTTTCCATCAATATGTACGTTTTCTTTTATGAATCTGCTGTCTACCAAGGCAGGCCAATATTCTATGAAGTGACCGGTAGCAATCCCAGCTCTTCCTGTATAACCTGGAATTGAAGCTAGTGCCAACTCAGTAGTTTTAGCGCTAAATAATCTTCCGACAAGATCTGGATTCGAAGACATGACGGATATTCTTAATGAAGCTTGAGCTTCTTCATTGGAGTCTGGATCTTCTTTGTCTGTCCTAATCAACTGTATGTCTACTTTATCAAATTGTTCCTTTCCTCCAACATTATCAAATATTAGATCTGTAACCAATTTAGCTTTTTCTTCAATGTCTAAACCTGTTAGAAGTATTTCACTTCCATTCCTAAAGCCACCAGAAAGATTAATACAGACTTTATGTGTTTTTGGGGCGCTACTGCCTCTGCATCCAGAGACGTGAACTCTCTCGTTACTCTCTTGTTCAATTTTTAAGGTATCAAAATGACCTATGACATCAGGATTCATGTAGGCCGGAGAGCTGATTTCATATAGAAGTTGTGCAGTGACCGTTCCAACTGAAACAAGTCCGCCAGTTCCTGGGTGTTTGGTGATTGTAAAACTTCCGTCCTCAAATATTTCTGCAATTGGATACCCAACATTTTTAAAACTAGGAACTTCTTGAAAAAAGGAATAATTACCACCGGTGGCTTGCGCTCCACATTCTATTATGTGACCAGCAGCTAAAGAGCCTGCTAAAGCATCAAAATCATTCCTCGACCAGTTAAATTTCCAAGCCGCTGGACCGATCACTACAGCAGCATCGGTCACTCTTGGGCAAACTACAACATCTGCGCCCGCATCTAGGGCTTCTTTAATACCCCAGGCGCCTAAGTAGGCATTTGCTGTTAAGGTTTTTTTACCGTGTTCTTCTAGAGCAATGCCTTTTTCCATATTATTTAGCTTTTCTCCAGCGTCATTAAGTTCTTCTATTCTGGGAGCTAAATCATCACCATCAATGTAGGCAACTTTTAGACTCAAGCCTAATTCATCGACTATTTCTTCGATCTTTGAAGCCATTGATGAAGGGTTAAGCCCTCCAGCATTAGTGACAACTTTTATTTTCTTTTCTTCACAAGCTTTAGCTATTTCAGTGAATTGTTTTAAAAAAGTTCCCACATATCCCTGGTCTTCACCTCGCTTCATCCTCTGGTTATAGAGAATTGTCATGGTTAGCTCTGCTAAATAGTCACCCGTCAAAACATCAATAGGACCTCCCTCAACCATATCTTTAGCTGCTGAGAGCCTATCGCCGTAAAACCCGCTGCAATTTCCAATTATTATCTTTTCTTTTTCACTATTCATAATTTCTCCAATAATTCTATTCGGTTCTTTTTAGACCTTTAAAAATAACTTCTATTATTTCTTTTAAAGCATCAGAAGGGGTAATTTTAAGTTCTTTCTTTAAGTACTTCTTATCCAATTCTCTGCTGAGACCTGACAAGATTAAAGCCATTGCCGACGTATCAATAGAAATTATTTCATTAGCAATTATTGCTTCTTCCAGGAGTTGCTCCGTTACATTCATGACGTAATTTTCATGCGAGTCCACTAAATCTTTTGCACCTTGGATCCTTCCAAAGTCTTCTGTGAAAGCAAGAGTATTTCTCTCTGTCGCTTTATTTGTTTCATTAAGAAATGCATTTAATTTAACCATGGGTGAGTCGCTTAAATTAATCGCCTTTTGTGCAGCTGCTCCAATTTTAAACAGTAATCTGTCTACTGCTATCAAAATTAATTCTTCTTTCTTAGGGGCTATTTCATATAAAGTTCTTAAAGAAACTTTAAGATTAGCCGCTATTTCAGACATTGTTAGCTGCGGGTAGCCGCCTTTGATCAGCTCTTCTAAATCTTCAAGAGCTTTTTTTTGTCTAATTGATAAGAGTTTTTCTTTAGATTTTGATAATAGAGGTTTGGGTGTCTTCACTGACCCCTCAATTATATTAAGTTGATTTGAATTACTTAGAGAAAGAGCCACAAAAATTTACTTAGGGTCTACAACCATTAGAAGAGCACCATTTTCAAGTTGATCATCTTTCCGAATTAAGAGTTTACTGACTTTGCCATCTTCAGAAGCCTTTACTTGATGTTCCATTTTCATGGCCTCTAAAATAACTAAAGTTTCCCCTTTTTTAACTTTAGATCCAACTTTTACTTTTAGATCAATTACTTTTCCTGGCATGGGTGCAATTAAACCTCCCGCTTGGACCTCACTTCCTGGCATGACAAATCTTGGTAATATCTCAAGAACAGCATCTCCCCAGGGCATATGAACCACAACAGTTTCGTTATTTTTAGTGACCTTTGAAAAGAAACGTTGTCCATCTATTTCAATATCTATTCCAGATTCTCTCCAGTTAAATATGTTAGCAATAGATCCTTCATTTAAATCAAAAGACCCGTCTCTGCGCAATTGATAAGTGATTGTTGCTTCTTCATCTAAGCACTTAAATGATAATTTTTGCTTGGGAAGTCTCGAGTTTCTCCATCCCGATGGAATTTGATTGAGCGTTTTAGAATTATTTCTATTTAAGCCTTGAATCCAAAGAGCAGCGACCGAAGATGCAAGCTTTAAAGTTTCTCCCAGCATGGGAATTTTTCTTTGCGGATCAACCTTCTTAATAAAATCAGAAGTAGTAAGACCTTGATGAAATTCTTCAGATCTTAATGATGAAACTAAAAAATCTCTATTTGTGATAACTCCGCCGATGTGCAGTGATTCCAAAGCAAGAGCCAGTTTATTGGCAGCATCTGTTCTAGTTTTTCCAGTACTAATTACTTTGGCGATCATTGGATCAAAATCAGTTCCAATCACCGAACCTTGTTCCACCCCGGTGTCCCATCTTGCTTCAATATTTGTATCTGGTTGATAGGCTATAAGTTGACCAGTAGCAGGAAGAAAGTCATTAGAAGGGTCTTCTGCATAGAGTCTTGCCTCTATTGAGGAGCCTTTCCATTTGACATCATCCTGTTCATAGCCCAATTCTTCTCCTCGGGCAATTCTAAGTTGCTCATAAACTAAATCCTTACCAGTTACGCCTTCTGTCACAGGGTGCTCTACTTGCAACCTGGTATTTACTTCTAGGAACCAAAATTCTCCTGTTTTATCATCAACTAGGAATTCAACGGTTCCTGCAGATTCATATTTTAGCTTCTTAGCTAGATTAACAGCAGCTTCGCCCATTGCTTGTCTCATTTCGGGATTTACTCTCGGCGAAGGCGATTCTTCTATTATTTTTTGGTGCCTTCTTTGAATGGAGCATTCTCTTTCACCTAAATGAACAACGTTTCCGTGAGAATCTCCAAGTATTTGAATTTCAATATGCCTTGAAGAACCTACGTAACGCTCTATGAAGACCCTGTCATCTCCAAACCCAGATAAAGCTTCTCTTTGAGCACTAAGTATTGACTCTTTTAAGTCTTTTTTAGTTTCAACTATTCTCATTCCCTTACCTCCGCCACCAGCAGCAGCCTTGATCAGAACTGGAAAGCCTATTGACCCTGCCTTTTTAGGATCAGTAGTCATGGGGAGAGTAGGGACGCCGGCTTTTTCTGCCAACACTTTGGCTTTGAGTTTATCGCCCATGGATGTGATAACTCTTGAATTTGGACCAACCCAGATTAAGCCTTCTTTCAATACATCTCTTGAGAATTTAGCATTTTCCGATAAAAAACCATAACCAGGATGAATGGCTTGTGCTCCAGTAGATTTAGCTGCAGCAATAATTTCTTTAGAATTTAAATAAGAATCTGAGAGTCTTATCGCTTCATCTGCTTGTTTAACAAAAAGAGAATCCGCATCTGCATCTACATAGACTGCAACGCAGCTTATACCCATATCATGGGCACTTTTTATTATCCTGCATGCAATCTCACCTCTATTGGCAATAAGTAATTTATGAAAAGTCATAGTCTGTATACTCCATATCCTGGTGCACCTTCAACGGCTTTTCCATTCACCACTGAAAGGCATAAACCAAGTACTGTTCTTGTGTCTCTTGGATCAATAATTCCATCATCACTAATTGCACCTGTGGCTCTTAAGGCTAACGACCCTTCTTCTTGAACTCGTTCTGCAAATGCAACCATTTGGGCATCTTCTTTCTCGTCAAATTTTTCACCAGTTCTAGCTGCTCTTGCTCGCCTAACGATAGACATAACACCAGCAATTTGTTGGGGTCCCATTACGGCAATTTTTGCTGAAGGCCAAAGGAAAGTAAAACGGTTATCAAAAGCTCTTCCTGACATAGCATAAGTTCCTGCCCCATATGAATTGCCTAAAATGACGGTCAAATGAGGAACGGTGGAATTAGAAACTGAATTTAAGAATTGAGCACCTTTTTTAATTTGTCCGTCGCGTTCGTAGTCTTTACCAACGACAAACCCTGTAATGTTTTGTAAAAAGATAATAGGAATATCTATTTGATTACACAGTTGCACAAAATGAGCCCCTTTTGAGGCAGTGTCAGGAAAAATGGGTCCATTATTTCCTAGTATTCCAACGGTGTAGCCATGTATGGATGCAAAACCACAAACCATGGTTTGGCCAAACAGGGGCTTAAATTCTTCGAATCTTGATCCATCCACCACTCTGCTTATTACTTCTTTAACATCAAAAGGTCTTTTTAGATCCGGATCAACAAGACCGAGAAGATCTTCAATTTCGTTAACAGGTGCATCTGAAGCGTGAGTGGGTCCTGAGCCTTCCTTTCTCCAATTTAGATGCGAAACAACTTCTCTGCCAATTCTTAGTGCGTCCATTTCATCTTCTGCTAAGTAGTCAGCTAATCCAGATTTTTCAGCGTGCATCTGACCCCCGCCCAGAGTTTCATCGTCAGATTCTTCACCCGTTGCCATTTTTACAAGGGGAGGACCGCCTAGAAAAACTTTGGACTGTTTCTTGATAAATATATTGTAATCTGACATTCCTGGTTGATAAGCACCTCCGGCAGTAGAGGAACCAAACACGATTGATATAGTTGGTATTCTTAATTTTGAAAGTTCAGTGACGTCGTAAAAGGTTCTGCCGGACTCTGCAAAATGTCCCGCACCAAGGATGGTGCCTCTAGTCTTGCTTTTACCTTTTCCTCCACCCATCCTAAGGTCCCCACCAGCAGATTCAACAAATTGCACATAAGGTATTTTATTAACTCTAGATATCTCCATTGCCCTGGTCCATTTCTTTCCTGAATAAGCATGCATTGCGCCTGCTAAAACGGTAGGGTCATTGGCAAATATAACCACTTCAGTCCCTGCAACAATGCCTATTCCTGCAACACAACCACCACCAACAGGATAGTCTGAGGCATACGCTGCTAAAGAGCTTATTTCTAAAAAGGGTGTGTCAGGATCAAGGAAATTAGCAATTCTTTCTCTTACGGGCATTTTCCCTCTGGCAGCAAGTCTTTCGTGATGATGCATTCCACCGCCAAGTTCAACGTAGTCCAATAGATCTTCAATCCCATCCAGCTTCTCCAACATGGCTGCTTTGTAGTTTGCGAATTCTTCAGATTTATTATCGATATCTGATTTTAATGGTGAAGATAGTAGGGAGTTTTTCATGACTTGATTTATAATTGTCTTTTTAATGGTTAGTTGGATACCTTGTTTTATTTAAACGGTAATATTTAGGTATTGATATTACCACTTAGGAAACTTTTGCATAGACCTAAACTTATACTTATTTAAATTTTGATTAAAGCTAATAGACTTCATATTGGAATAGTTGTTGCCGAACTTAAGAAAGAAGATGTTCTTCCTGATTTATGGGTTAAAGCCAAAGACCAGTCTCTAGGGATTGATAATTTAGTTCTCGCTAAGTATTTAAAATTGAGAGCGGAGATGCTTGCTGAAGAAGATGGTTTTTTGAGGAAAACTTAACTTGAATTTACCTTTGGGTTATCTATAAAAAATTTAAGAACTTCTTCGCCCCAATTTAACGGGTTGTTTTCTCCACATCCGAGGTAACTCTTTACTCCAGGAAAGCAATGGCCGGATTCATATTGAGAAATCCAATCGTAGCTGAGAAATTCCAATTTAGTTCCTTTTGAGTTACTAAATTGAATTCTTTTATGATTTTCATCTTCTGAAATAATTTTAGCGTTAGCTAGTTGCCATTCACTGCCAATTTTTTTTACTGTATTTATTGCTCCACTAAAGTGTACCAACTTATCTTTGCTTCCATGGGCATACAAAATATCTAATTCATTTGTTCCAAAGCAATTATCCATAACTTTAATCTTAAGAGGCCTTGCAGAACTAATGTAAGTTCCAGCACCATGCGCAATGGGTGCAACAGATCCAAACTTTTCAGAGTACTTACATACAAATCTCCAAGTCATAAGGGCTCCTTGAGAGAAACCTGTGAAATGAACCCTTTCTTCCATCACTTGGAAAACTTTTTCTACACTATTGATGACAGCAAGAACTTTCTTGTCATCCTTAGGAGTCCAGGATCTTCCTATTGTTGTTTTCTTCGCTTGTGGGTTTAAGACGATATATCCTTTTTCACCACCTAGTTGCGTAAGCCTGGTATTGCGGTCTTGTATTCTGGCATCCATTCTCCAGCCATGGACATCTACAATTAGTCCGCATGATTTAGTAAGGCATATAACTGGGACATTCAATACAAAACTTAGCCCTTTGCAATTGAAAGAAGACCTCCCAGCTTTAGGTTTCTTTATGCAATAGTCTGCTTTAATATCTTTAATCGGCAAAGAAGCTGCCGAAGGAATTTCTATTTTTTTTTGAAGGCTTTCATATTGGCTTTCTGACGCAAAAATGTTGTTAAAACTAAAGACAGCCAGAATTAAAATCAAAGAAGGGTTCAGAAAGTTCATATCGATAAGTACATTACCTATTTTTAGCATTTCTTGCATTGTTTAATTGAGTATTCATATGTTTTTAGACCAATTGCATAGTTCTTGAAAGCAATACATAATTAAAAAAAAGTGGAGAGTTTTTATGACTGACGAAGAAACTAAATATGATGCAGTAATAGTTGGAGCAGGTGTTTCTGGATTGTTTATGTTTTATAAACTCAAAAATATGGGTCTGTCAGTCTTAGTGATCGAAAAATCAGATGAACTGGGAGGAACTTGGAACTGGAACAGATACCCTGGTGCCAGATGTGATATTCCATCATTGGAGTATTCCTATCAATTTGATGAGGAATTGCAACAAGAGTGGAGCTGGAGTGAAAAATACTCAGCTGGGCCTGAAATACTGGAATATCTCAACCACGTAGCTGATAAATTTGATCTTAAAGATTATATAAACTTCGAGGAAGAAGTTATTCAAGCCAAATTTAATGAAGACAGCTGTTTGTGGAGCGTGAGTACCAACAAACAAAAATATGTAACTAAATTTTGTATTTTTGCCACAGGGTGTTTATCAATCCCTAACAAACCTGAAATTCCAGGACTTGAGTCATTTGAAGGAGAATTACTTCATACGGCAACTTGGCCACGTGAAGAGCAAAATTTCCGTGGTAAGAACGTCGCAATTATAGGTACTGGATCCTCATCTATTCAGACCATCCCTGAGATAGCTAAGGATGTTAAAAACCTTTATGTATTTCAAAGAACACCAAATTATTCAATACCCTCTAATAATGGCCCTATGGATAAAGATGTTGAAGCGCAAGTTAAGGGAAGGTACTCAGAATTTAGGAAAGAAAACTCTCTAAACGGCTTTGGTTTGGCAAGCCTTTCTGATGAAGCACTGATAAGTGAGTCTGATCTAGAAGAGGTTATCTCACAGTTTGAAGAAAATTGGAACACTTCTGGATTGGCTTTTTTTGGAGGTTATGCCGATATACCTGTTGACGTAGATTCGAACGAAGTGGCGGCAAATTTTGTAAGAAATAAAATTAAAGAAATTGTAAGCGATGAAGAAACAGCTGAAAAATTATGCCCAAAATACCATATAGGAGGCAAAAGACTTTGCGTTGATACCGGATATTTTCAGACTTTTAATAGAGAGAATGTTCATTTGATTGACTTGCATGCAAGTCCCATAGAAAACGTAAATTCCAATAGCATTGAGGCTGATCAAGATTATGAAATTGATATATTAATACTTGCGACGGGTTTTGATGCCATGACAGGTGCCCTTACCAGTTTAGACATCCTTGGTAGAAATGAAGTTAATTTAAAAGATCAATGGAAAGAGGGTGCTAAATCTTACTTAGGCCTAGGAGTTAGTAATTTTCCTAATCTATTTACCATCACCGGACCAGGGAGTCCTTCAGTTCTTTCCAATATGATGCCTTCAATTGAGCAGCATGTAAATTGGATAGCAGATTGCATTGGTTGGATGTCAGAAAATAATAAATCTGTTATCGAATCCACGAAGACGGCGGAGGATGAATGGATGGAATTAGTCAACGAGATCGCCGACATGACGATTTTTACATCTACTCAATCTTGGTACAACGGTTCTAATATTGAAGATAAGGCAAAGGCTTTCTTACCTTTTATAGGAGTGCCAGTTTATACGGAGAAACTGGAAGAAATAACAGCAGCTGAATACCAAGGTTTTATCTTTGATAAAAGCAACTAAAGACTTCTTTGATGGTCATGGTTGTTGAACTATAATCTCGGTCCAAATTTTGGGCGATTAACTCAATTGGTAGAGTGCCACCTTTACACGGTGGAAGTTACAAGTTCAAGTCTTGTATCGCCCACCATTCTATTTAAAGCTCCGTCCTGAGCAGTAGAGTTACACTTTTACACTGTACTAGTTTATCTTTCAAACCTCTATAAAACCCCATAAAATGTTGAAGGGAGTAAATCATTTTGGAGAAATAAAGAATGTCTAAAAATGTTAGTTATGCAAGCGGTACTTCTGATAAGCCTTTGCTTGGAAGCACCATAGGAGAATTATTTGACAAGGTTTCTTGTAAATATTCTAAAAGAGAAGCTATAGTATCAGTTCATCAAAATATCAGATTTACCTATTCAGAATTGGCTGAACAAGTTAATTCATTAGCAAAGTCATTTATAGGTTCCGGTTTTAAAAAAGGTGATCGACTAGGTATTTGGTCACCTAATAATGTTGAATGGTTAGTTACCCAATATGCCGCCGCTAAAGCAGGTGT
>Ga0209425_10000271_pt1 | contig 62259 bp, 58 predicted proteins | sample COG_05_FD_184749 | JGI IMG/M metagenome (GOLD analysis project Ga0209425, IMG submission 184749) | Pelagic Microbial community sample from North Sea - COGITO 998_met_05 (SPAdes) (version 2) | ecosystem: Environmental > Aquatic > Marine > Neritic zone/Coastal water | place: Helgoland, sampling...
CTTTATTATTTGTTGCCGGAATTCCAAACAAATCTCCGTCATGAGTTCCTTGAAAACGCCAATGCTTTGTCATTAAATCACCTTGTCCATACAAATCAATTATAGTCATTTTGGCGTCAGAAAAACCCGTAAGATAACTGTTGTAATAAGCTTTAAAACCTTCAACACCTGTTATTGGTCCTGTTGCAGTGATAACGCTAACCTCAGGATCAAAACTATCCGTGTTAATTAAATCAATATCGCGGTCATTCATAATTTTCCCCCAAACAGCAGAATACATAGCGATATTGGTGTCTAAACCTACCTTAGCCTGTTGCAAAATTTCACATTCTGGATTAGGTGTTTGATTACATCCAAACAAACTCATAGCAATCAGAAATACATAAAGTCTTTTCATAATAATAGTGTTAAAAATTAATTACTTTTGTTTTAATAGCAAATATAAAAAATATACTATTAAAACAATAGTAAAAATAAATAATTGCATGATCCATAAAAATTTTCGTTGTAACTGCCCCATAACTTCAGCCCTGGATATCGTGGGAGATAAATGGAGCTTAGTTATAATAAAACAAATGTTATTACAAGACTGTCTAACCTTTAAGGATTTCTCAGAAAGCACAGAAGCTATTGCACCAAATATATTATCCGCAAGATTAAAGACATTAGAAAAATTAAAGTTTATTGAAAAGAAGAAAATCCCTCAAAATAAGAAAACCAATATTTATGTTTTGACGGAGAACGGACTGTCGTTAACCCCAATAATAGTCGAATTGGCCATGTGGAGTGACCATAATTTAAGACCAATACATGAGAAAATGGACCTTCATCCAATTTTAGATGCCATGAATCAAAATAAAAATGAAGTAATTAAAAGTCTGCAAAAAGATTATAAAATAAAAACGGCTACACTATAATAGTATAACCGTTTTATTGTTTTAGTAGCGGGAGCAAGACTCGAACTTGCGACCTTCGGGTTATGAGCCCGACGAGCTACCAACTGCTCCATCCCGCGATATATCAACCTCAGACGATTTCCGAAGTGGACTGCAAATGTAGGTGACAAATCCATTCGAAACAAGTACCTTTGCGACTTAATTTCAGAGTAAATGAGTGATCAACCACATAAGGCTGGTTTTGTGAGCATTATAGGTAAACCCAACGTAGGTAAATCTACTTTGATGAACGCTTTGGTGGGTGAAAGGTTATCTATAATCACTTCGAAAGCACAGACCACAAGGCACAGAATTATGGGTGTTTTAAGCGGTGACAATTTCCAGATTATCTATTCAGATACTCCTGGGATTCTAAAGCCAGAATATAAGTTACACGACTCAATGATGAGCTTTGTCAATAGCTCCTTTGAGGATGCTGATGTGATTCTATTTGTGGCCGACCTTTATGAGAAATTTGAAGACGAAAAACAGATTAATTTTATTAAGGAAAAGAAGGTTCCAGTTATTCTAGTAATGAATAAAATGGACCTCGCAAAAGGTAGTCAGGCTGAAGATAAGGCGGCTTACTGGCAGGAAATGTTTGACTTTGATGATGTCATTTTGGTGTCAGCTTTGGAAAAGCAAAATATTGAGGAGCTTTTTGGGACAATCATTAAGCATTTGCCTGAGCATCCTGGATATTTTCCGAAAGATACTTTAACAGATAAGCCTGAGCGCTTTTTTGTCGATGAGATCATACGGGAGAAGATCTTTTTAAATTACAAAAAGGAAGTTCCTTACAGCTGCCAGGTAGTAACTGGTGAGTTCAAGGAAGATGAAAAAATTATTAGAATCAGGGCTGAAATCTACGTAGAACGAAATAGCCAAAAAGGGATTATAATTGGTCATAAAGGAGAGGCACTTAAAAAAGTAGGAATAGAAGCCAGAAAAGACCTAGAGACTTTTTTCGGAAAGCAAGTGCATTTAGAGACCTTTGTTAAAGTAGAACAAGACTGGAGAAAGAAAGAGCTGAAGCTAAAAAGCTTCGGATACTCGAATTGAAGATTGAATAATGGCAAATATTGTAGCAATAGTAGGAAGGCCCAATGTTGGTAAATCAACTCTTTTTAACCGTTTGGTAGAAAGCAGACAGGCCATCATGGATAATGAAAGCGGAGTAACACGCGATCGTCATTATGGTTATGGGGAATGGATCGGCAAGTATTTCACTGTGATTGATACTGGTGGATATGTTACTGGTTCAGAAGATGTTTTTGAAGGGGCAATTCGTGGGCAGGTAGAAGAGGCTATGAATGAGGCTTCAGTTATTCTGTTTATGGCTGATTGCCATGATGGACTGACAGGGCTAGATAAAGACTTTGCCAAAATTGTTCGTGGGTTGAAAAAACCTGTGATTGTAGTGGCTAATAAAGCAGATACTGCTGATTGGTCTTATCAATCAAGTGAATTTTATGGCTTAGGGCTAGGCGGGGTATTTCCAATTTCGTCAGCAAGTGGTAGTGGTACTGGCGAGCTTTTAGATGAAGTGGTGAAGCACTTCGAAGTAGAAGGAGATGAAAATCCAGAAGATGGTATCCCACGTATTGCCATTCTCGGTAGGCCGAATGCTGGTAAGTCTTCTTTCATGAACGCGATTCTCGGTAAAGAAAGAACGATTGTTACCGATGTTGCAGGAACTACTCGGGACTCAATAAATACCCGTTATACCCTTTATGGTAAAGACTTTATTCTTACCGATACAGCTGGAGTTCGTAAGAAATCTCGTGTTCACGAGGACATAGAGTTCTATTCAGTTATGCGAGCTTTACAGGCCTTGCAAGACTCAGATGTCTGTGTGATTATGATCGATTGTACTCGTGGTTTAGAGGCACAAGACATGAACCTGATCAGTTTGGCTTTGAAGTACAAGAAAGGTATCATGCTCATGCTCAACAAATGGGACTTGATTGAGAAGGATTCAAATACCATGAATAAGTTTAAGGCTGACTTGGAAGAAAAGCTGGGCCACCTCAACTGGATTCCAAAGATATTCACTTCGGTAACAGAGAAACAAAGAATTCTTCAAGCAATAGAAATGGCTGTAAAGGTCTATGAAAATAGAATCAGAAAGATTTCTACTTCAAAATTGAATGATGCGCTGCTGCCTGTTATTGAGCATTATCCGCCACCGGCATTAAAAGGGAAGCAGATTAAGATCAAATATATTACGCAGCTGCCAACGCACTCGCCAACCATTGCCTTCTTTTGTAACCTTCCTCAGTATATTAAGACGCCTTATGAGCGTTATCTCGAGAATAACATCAGAGAGAAATTTGACTTTGATGGGGTGCCTATTAAGCTAGTTTTCAGAAAGAAATAAGTGATTGGTATAGAAGAAGCATTGAGGGAAAAGGTGCCTGATGAGGCACTTGACTATTGTTGCAAACTTTGGATTGATTTTCCTTTTGACTTCAAAATTGTAAGGGCAAGAAGTTCTAAGCTTGGTGATTATCGATACGATCCAAGACAGAAGACTCATTCGGTTACGGTTAACCAAAACCTTAATACTTACCAATTCCTTATCACATTTGTCCATGAGGTGGCACATCGCATAGTGCATAAAGCGCATTCCAAACAAAAACCGCATGGCATGGAATGGAAGATGTGTTTTCAGAAATTGATGTTGCCTTTACTGCGACCTGAAATATTTCCGGAAGATATCCTCAGGGTGTTGGCTAGGCATATGAAGAACCCTAAAGCCAGTAGTTCGGCTGATCCAAGGTTAATACTAGCCCTTTCCCAATACGATCTTTCTCAGGATACGGGGCCTACCCTGAAAGAAATTGACCTCGATCGAGAGTTTAGGTTCAGAAAACGAACCTTTCGTAAACTTCAGGAGAAACGCACCAGAGCTGTATGTCTAGAACTTAATACCCAAAGACGCTATCTAATCCCTATGATGGCTGAAGTAAAGCTTATCGATTAGATATATAGTAACCACCCCCAACCCCTCCTTCAAAAGGAGGGGAGTCTTATATTTCAGTAATCGTTTTATGCCTATGGCAACCGACAATTAGAATTAGGACCTTCAACTAACTTATCATTTGAATCTAATTCCCCTCCTTTCAGGAGGGGTTAGGGGTGGTCGAAACAGCTCTTGATTTTGTCAAGAACAGCCATGGTTGCTAGAAAAACATCTTCATTTTCGATTCGGATAATCTTGAAACCCAACTCTCGAAGTTCACTATCGCGCTTTTGATCATATTCAAGCCCAGCCTCGGAGAAGTGTATGTCTCCATCTAGTTCTATTATGAGTTTTTCGGATGGACAGTAAAAATCAACGATATAGTTTTTAATACTATGCTGTCTTCTAAATTTCCGGCCTTCGAGCTGCTTATTTGAAAGTAGGGTCCACAACGTAGCTTCGGCTGAGGTGCCATTATTCCTTAAATGCTTTCGCCTTGCTTTTAATTCTTTTCGGTTATGAAGCCTGTCCATTATGCATTGTGTGTATTTGAATTTAATAAAAGTGCTAACCACCCCCAAACCCCTCCTTAAAAAGGAGGGGAGTGAAATGTGCAGTGTATACAGTTTTACATCCAATGTTCTTTAGGAAGAAGGTTGTAGCACCTACTTTATTGAATGATTAGGCCTTTTCTTTTTGATAGTCTAATTCCCCTCCTTAAAAAGGCGGGGAGTGAAATAAGCAGTGTACACAGTTTTACATCCAATGTTCTTTAGGAAGAAGGTTGTAACACCTACTTTATCGAATGATTGGCATTTCTTTTTGATAATCCAATTCCCCTCCTCTAAGGAGGGGTTAGGGGTGGTCCGTACAAAGGAAGGTGATGAAAAGCGGATTTAATGTTTAACCGATTCGGTGACTGATGATAGTATTGATTCTTTCGAAGAAAAGCTGAGGCTTTAATGTGCGCCAGTTAACAATGTCTAACTCGCCACCAAAATTCACATAACTGTCGATATTGAAGTTTTTCATTTCGTCTTGAACGAAATCTCTAAAGTTTACACCTGTAATCCAGCCCTCTTCCATATCTTCAAACCACTCTTCGTAATAGCTGTCATCTGATCCATGAAAGTTTAGAATATTTTCTCCGATAAGAATGTATTTGTTAATACCATATCCATTAAAATGATCAACGATGTTTCGCTTTAGATACATGATGTCGTTGTTCAGCGCATCATTCCATTCCCCAATGAACTCTATGATGATAAACCCTCGGTCATAGTCTGTAAATAGAACTTTGATGTAGAGCGTTTCGGAACCCATAAAGTCCCAGTGTGGGTCGATATAATAGCCGTAAATGTTCTCAGAATAGCGTTCGAAGTTGTACTCCTTACCGTCATAAGGAGAGTTCGGATCCTCAGCTACATTATAGTATTTGAGCCAGTTATAATAGGGTTCAATATTATGCATTAGGAGTTCTTGACAAAGTCGATCACCTTTCTAACGGAACCATGTTCCTTTAATAATTTCTCAGCAACTGTATATTCTACCTGAAGCATTTCCATAATCATCTTTGCCCCGCGATCGACTAGCTTCTTATTGGAGAGTTGCATATCCACCATGCGGTTTCCTTTGACTTTACCCAGTCGGATCATTACTGAAGTAGAGATCATATTAAGGACTAGCTTTTGAGCAGTACCTGCCTTCATTCGCGTACTACCAGTAACGAATTCAGGACCAACTATAGGTTCAATAGGAAATTCAGCTTCCCAAGCGAGTTTGCTGTCTGGGTTACAAGTAATACAGCCTGTAAGAACCCCATTCTCTTTGGCCTTTTTAATTCCACCAATCACATAAGGAGTGCCACCAGAAGCGGCAATACCAATTACAGTGTCTTTGTGGTTGATCATATGCTCTTGCAAATCTTTCCAAGCTTGGTCTGGATCATCCTCGGCAAATTCTACTGCCTTTCGTATCGCAGAATCTCCACCTGCAATTATGCCCACGACAAGCCCGTGCTCAACACCATAGGTCGGAGGGCATTCCGAAGCATCAACTACTCCAAGTCTTCCACTAGTTCCGGCACCTATATAGAAGATACGGCCGCCTTTTTCCATGCGAGGTATGATCTCTAGTACGAGTGCTTCAATTTGTGGAATGACTTTTTCCACAGCGAGCGCTACACTTTGATCTTCTTGGTTGATGCTTGTGAGTAATTCTGTCACAGACATCTGATCTAAGCTACTGTGATTTGACTCTGATTCGGTGATGTTCATGGATGGAGAATTATTGATGAAACAGCGTAAGTCCAGCGATTGGCTGTTGCGTGATGTGTTTAATTTGTAATCCTTTGGCCATAGCCACATCCCTCAGTATGTTGCCAAAGAAAAAGGCTACAGAACCAGTGAAGTGAATAGGAATGCCTTTATACCCTTCATATTTCATCACGTTTTTGGTGATAAATAGTTCAAAGCCAGTTGCCACTAGGTTGTACATGTATGGATCTGAAATATGCTTACTGATGAATTTGGCAAAGCTTGCTAAAAACCTACCCGGCATAGGTTCTTGATACATTTTAGTAAGAAACCCATCCTTTGTCAGTCCAAACTCCTCTTTAAAGAGCACGCGTAAGTGTTTAGGCATATCTTTCCTATAATAGTCTGTTACGAGCACTTTGCCTAGATATGTGCCGCCACCTTCATCAGCGACTGCCCAGCCTAGTGAAGGAACGTTTTGTGTGATTCTTTCACCATCATAAAGACAGGAGTTTGTACCAGTTCCGATAATGCATGCAATACCAGCTTGGTCTCCACATAAGGACCTTGCAGCGGCTAATAGATCATGGTTCACATCTATTTCGGCATGCGGATAATAGCGTTTCAGCAGGTTGGCGATTTTATCTCTATTGGTGGCTGATGAGCAGCCGGTGCCATAGTAATAGATTTGATCTATCTCATCGGGAATCTGATTGTGAAGGGCTTGAATCTCCTTCAGCATCTCCTCTTCTTTTTGGTAATATGGATTGATGCCTGCGGTTTTCGCCTGAGATATATCTCCCTCGTCACCAATAAGGCGCCAGTCAGTTTTTGTAAAGCCACTATCGGCAATCAGTACCTTCATTAAATTACAGTAACTAAGAGTTCTTTTATCAACGGTCCTACTATGTATAGGTAGTTGACTCGAGCGAATTTATTACCGTCTACCGAGCTTTCCAATTTAGATGAAAGTTCCTTTAGCCAAAGTAAGTCCTTAATTAAAATGAAAAGGCACTTGTATTCTATTCAGTCTTAAAATTCTTTTTTAGCGGCTACGTTTGATCTAGCGATAAAAGTCTCCTTTGAATTGAGCCTTTTTAATCGATAAACTTTCTCCCCTATTTGACCGATCGGTATGATGCCATTGACAGCTTCGTCAGTTCGAGAAATTCTCATTTCATCCTTGCCTTCCATTCTGGCTAAGATGTTAAACTTCTGACCATCAATTGTCTCATAAGAAAGGAGAAATTGGTTTCCCTTACTGATCATGCGATAGTCTCTGACTTGTTGACCCATCACATTGATATCGGTTGACCCTTCATTCAAATCGATTCCTAATAATATGTTTAATTCGGTTTGATTATCAGCATTCAGAACCCACATGCCTGCAAGATTCACAATACCGTCATCAAAGTATTTTTCCTCTGGCTGATTAGGAGCACAATAGGTAAGTATTAGGGCTAGAGGAATGAATAATATTTTTAGTCTCTTCATGATCTTTGATTTGATTCAAAATTCTTGAATTTGGGCTGCACGTATTTGGATTTTCGTTGACTGAACTGAAATCTTCGATAACAGAGTTAGACACTTAGATAATGCAGGTTTCAAAATGATACAGTAATAACTATCTTCCGTTCAAAGCACTAATTATGAATAGCAGATTACTTCTATCAATCGCATCTATAGTCATTCTAAGCCTCGCTTGTCAACCTGAAAAGAAGGATTTGACTGATGCAGAGCTATTGACCAAAGCCAAAGCCTTAGCACAAAAGAATATTATTGTGGATGGGCATGTTGATCTTCCTTATCGCATGGAGCAAGGTGGTTTTATGGTGAGACAGAAAGTGCTCAATGTTTCAGTCGGTGCCTCAGATGGTAATTTCGATTTCCCGCGGGCAAAGGCAGGTGGATTGGATGCCCCATTTATGTCTATTTATATTCCTGCTCAATATCAACAAGTGCCGGGCTACGCCAAAAAGTTTGCGGATTCATTAATTATGATGACCAAACAATTGGCAAATACCTATCCTGATCAATTTGCAATTGCCTATAGTCCAGATGACGTGGAAAAACAATTTAAGGCAGGAAAGATTTCCTTGCCAATGGGTATGGAGAATGGCGCTCCCTTAGAAGACGATATTTCACTAGTGGAATATTTTCAAAAGGAAGGTATCAGGTATGTTACGCTGACCCATGGTAAAGACAATAAAATCTGTGACTCATCTTATGATACTACCAGAACGCATGGTGGTTTGAGTGACTATGGCCAACAGGTAGTTTCAGAGATGAATCGTGTGGGCATCATGGTCGACATTTCTCATGTATCGGATGATACCTTCTGGCAGGTAATGGAGCTGAGTAAAGCACCAGCCATAGCTTCCCACTCTTCGGTTCGTCATTTTACACCTGGTTTTGAACGAAACATGAATGATGACATGATCAAGAAACTCGGAGAAAATGATGGTGTCATTATGATCAATTTTGGCTCTAGCTTTTTGGATGGTGAATACAGAACAAGAAGAGCAGCTTATGACGAACATGTGATCAATTGGCTAGCTGATAATGAATTGTCCAGAAATGACCCAAAGGCGAAAGCTTACATCGAGGAATACACCAAAGCGAACGATCCTTGGAGTGATGTAAAAAAAGTGGCTGACCACATTGATCGAGTGGTGGAATTGACTGGAAGTACTGATCACGTAGGATTTGGTTCCGATTTCGATGGCGTGGGAGACTCTTTGCCTACCGGGCTTAAGGATGTATCTACTTATCCGAATTTGATTTTTGAGCTGCTGAAACGTGGTTATTCAGATGACGATATAGCCAAAATGTGCTATCAGAATGTGTTCAGGGTTTGGCGAGCTGTAGAAAAGGTAGCTGCGAGCGAATAGGCCTTCCTATTGACGATCGTGTCTAAAAATGTCATTGGCAACATATCCATGACCCAAATTGCTATTCAAGGGTATATTCAGGTATGTATCGGATTCTTACACTTTTTCTTCTTGCGGCAGTTTTCTCATGTGGGCATGCGCAAGAAAGTACCTCAATTCCACAATTTGCTAATGAAGCCAACGCCATTAGCGGTTTTCTGACTGTTCCAGAAAACAGGAGTGACCCTAGCTCTAGGCAAATAGGGTTAGCCTATGTTGTTTTAAAGGCAAATTCTTCAGCACCGAAAAAGGATCCAATTGTTTATTTAATGGGAGGGCCAGGGGGGTCAGCTACCTATACAACTGGTTATTGGCGTAATTCTCAATTAAGAAGAGATAGAGATTTTGTCATTTTTGATCAACGAGGGACGGGGCTGTCTACTGCTGTCTGTCCTGATTTTGGGTCTAACATTTTTGATATGGTAAGTAAAGACCTCACTCCAGCCGAAGAAGCGCATACCTTATTGGCACTGGCCAATGCTTGCAAAGTGGAAATGAAATCTGTTGGCCACGACCAGGGAGGCTATAATACCCCAGAGAATGTAAAAGATATGGAAGCATTGCGTGTCCATTTGGGCTATGAGCAATGGAATCTCTTTGGCACCTCTTATGGGTCAACACTTACTTTAGCCTATATGAGAGAATTCCCTCAAAATGTACGAACATCCATCATGGCAGCATTAGCCCCTCCCCAAATCAATTTTTACGCTGACTTTTTGACCAATTTCAGCCGATCATTGAATATGGTTTTTGAAGCTTGTGCAAATGATAAGTTATGCCTGAAAAAGTATCCGAACTTTAAAACAGACTTTTACCAAGTACTTGAGGGCTTGAAATCTAATCCCTTTAACGCTAAGTATAACGGCAAACCATTTGTACTCAATGCGCAAGACATGCTGATGTTGGTACAGCAATATTTGTATTCAAAAGCTACGATTGAACAACTTCCTGCATTAATAACAGCTATAAAGGACGAGGACTCTAGGGTGGTAAATAATGCTATTGCTCTTGTAGGAGCGACAATGAATGTTATTAACGTAGCCATGCATTGGTCTTTTGTAGCCTATGATGAGTATGGTGATGAAAGCGTTAAAACAGCTTCTTTGGATGATTTGACAAGATATCCTGAACTAAACAATCCAGGCCCAGCTTTTTTTACACCCAGTAAAGAGTTGATAGCGTCTTGGCATGATTTCAGAGAAGAACCAATTTTGAGCGAGCCTGTTTCGTCTAATACTCCTTCCCTAGTTGCTAATGGAGCATTTGATCCTATCACGCCACCAGCCTATGCTAAAGAAGCTTTGAAACACCTTTCTAATGCTTTCTATGCAGAATTTCCAACTGACGGCCATTCCACTTTCAATCCTTGTTATTTTGGCATGATAGAGGCGTTTTTGGAGCACCCAGAACGCGCACCAGACTTGGGTTGTGCTGCTAATGGCAGAGGTTTTGATTGGAGGTAGTTTTATTAAGAAATGGAATTATGAATGTTTAATTAAGAAGGCTGAATGCTTAATTATTAATGAAGGATTAAGAATGAATAGTTTGGAGTTTCTTTTAATAAAATACATTTCACCCAATCACCCAATCACCCAATCACCTCCCCAACAACTTCAAATTTTTCAAAAACAGCATTCGTGTGTGGAGCATCAGGCAATTCATCTGTTAAGTCTTGTCCAGCCCAATGCTCGTAGTGCTTACCGTCTCTCCAAAGTTTAGAGGCTGTAACATCATAGATTTTACCTTGATAAGCTACCCAGATTTCCTCTCGGTCTTGACCATTCCGTAGCGCGAGTTGCGCCTTGGTGTAAGTGCTATTTATCATAACCCTTTTCCTTCATATAGCGCCTTATCTCTTCATCGCTGGTGTAAAAAGCAAAATCCAGTAGCTGAGGCCCCAAGTAATGATCAATAGCGATTTTATCAGCGCCCTTTTCGAATTTAGAGCGGGCTTTTTTGGAAAGCGACCAACCGGCTAGTGTGGTTAATGTGCGAAAGTATCCACGCTGATCATATTGAAGGAAATGAGCCATTTCATGGGATAGCGCAGAAACTTGTTGATTCAAAGAGAGACGTTCCATAAATGAGCCTTCTTCAATCTTGATTTTATAAATTTTCCCTTTTCTAGATTTAATAAAATTCCAAACAGAGAAACTTGCCTCTACCGGTGCACCGGGCAACTTCTTTACAATGATCTGTACTTTTCTGGCTTGAAGCATTGGGTAATGAGACAAGGCCAAAAGAGTTGCTAATTCAAAGCTGTCACCATTTTTTAGTGTCAGCTTTGAGCCAAAGGCCTCACGTAGAGAATCGAGTTTTGGCGCCCATGTGGCTTCATTATAATACTCAGGAAATGGGTTGGTAGATTGGGCTGACAATGAATTGAAGGGGACTAACAGGAGAACTGTTATGCATACTACAAATAAGCCTAAGGAGCTGTGTTTTGACGTCATCTCGTCACGTAGTAAGTATGGTCTCGTAAAAGGGTATAGAGAAATTTTACGGTTGGGAGCTCACTTTGGATAGCATATTTCTCCTTGAGTTTTCTTTCGATCAATTGAATCGGTTTTTTAACGGCATCGTTTTTAAATACCCGCAGTGCATCCTTGATAAGTTGTACTTCGGTATCGCTAATGCTAGCCGCCTCGAATATTTGTGGTTCATAATCCTCATCCACTACATCCATCAATATTTTATTTTGCATGTTGGTTGCGGTAATTTTCTTCATTTTCACCACAGTAGTACCAGCCAACAAGTCGCCAACACGTTGGCCATTTTTCGTCAAAATGATAAAGATTACACCTAGCCCGATAATAAAAAAGTCGATCGGCTCTAATAACCAGCGTAGGAAGTACGAGACAAAGGAAGGTGTGCTGCCATCAAGTTTGACCACCTTTATGCTTAAGGCTATTTTTCCAACCGTTTGTCCATTCATCAAGACTTCACATACAAGACGGTATAAATACACTAGCAGAGCCAATAATCCGCCAACGGCTAGGCCCTGGCCAATACCTATCTGAGTGAAAATAAAGCTTAAAAGAAGATAGACACTACCGATGATGAGGATATCAATGGCGAAGGCTAAAAGGCGCTCTCCAATTCCGGCCAATGGGTATTCCAGTTGAATGTTTTGTGTTGTTTGAATGCTGACAGCTTGCATAAGAACTATTATTGCCTAATTTTTGGCTGAAATACGAATCTATGAGGGAATCCGCTTTTGTAAAAGCAAATATAAGTAAATGGGAAGAGTTCGAAAGTCTCATTGCGGCTAAAGCAAAAAAGGATCCTGATCTGCTAGCGGACCTGTTTGTACAATTGACTGACGACTTATCCTACGCTAAAACACACTACCCTAAATCAGAGGTTACCGTCTACCTGAATAACTTATCTACAAAGGTTCACCAATATATTTATCGAAATAAGAAAGAAGGCAAGAGCAGGTTTGCTGAATTCTGGAAAAGAGAGTTGCCTTTGATTTTCTGGCAACATAGAAGGGAATTTAGGTATGCACTCTTATTTTTTGTAGGTGCTTGTATTATTGGTGCTTTTTCAGCTGCTTTTGACGATAATTTTGTCCGCTTGATTCTAGGCGATCAGTACGTGAACATGACATTGAATAACATAGACAGTGGTGTTCCGCTCGGTGTTTATGGTAAAATGGCTCAGAGTGATATGTTCGTCTTAATCACCTTCAATAATGTGCGGGTCTCCTTTATCGCTTTTGCCGCAGGCATACTTGCATCAGTAGGAACCGTATTTATGCTATTTCAAAATGGGGTGATGTTAGGTTCGTTTCAATACTTCTTTTATACAAAAGGCTTATTGCTGACCTCTATTCTTACGATTTGGATTCATGGTACCGTAGAAATTATCTCCATCATTATGGCGGGTGGTGCCGGGCTGATCATGGGGAATTCAATGTTATTTCCTGGCACATATACCCGAATGGAATCCCTAAGAAGAGGAGCAACCACTGGAGCTAAAGTGGTGCTTGGTTTGGTTCCACTGTTCATTATTGCAGGCTTCTTAGAATCTTATGTTACTCGTCTTTTCGATATGCCTGATATCTTAAAAGCAACAATCATCTTGGCCTCGCTGGCCTTCATGATTTATTACATTATCTTATACCCAAGAAAACTTTATAAAAATGCCCCATCAGCCACAGATCGAATTTTATAAGAAACGTCAGTTTGGTGAAAAGTTGAATGCTACTTTCACATTCATCAGAGAGAATGCTAAGCCTTACCTGAAGGTTCAGTTGATGATTGCTGGGCCGATCTTGCTCATTGCCAATATTTTGGTTAATCAATTTGCCGTGGGGATGTTTGATTTTAATGGTGAGTTTTCAGCCAACTTCCTGATCGATATGTTCCAGATGTATGGTTTGATCTTGTTGATTGGTCTTGTCAGTACTACCGTAATGCCTGCCGTTACTTATGGATACATGACAGCCTACAAAACGACAATTCCAACTGATATCAGCGTTGCAAATGTTACTAACAAGTTTGCCTCTCGATTTTTCAATATACTTGGCTTAAACATTCTGACATATATCGTGACGATTATCGCGATGATCTTTTTCGTTATCCCAGGTATTTATGTGGCCATTGTTTTGAGTTTAGGAGCTTCGATTATTGTATTCGAGAATAGCAATCCGATTGATGCCTTTGGCAGAGCTTTTACCCTAATAAAGGGAAAATGGTGGAGTACTTTCGGACTGTTGGTAGTGATTTCAATTATTGGTTATATCATCAATTTCTTTTTCGGTTTACCAAGAGGAATAGTACTTGGTATAGACATGTTTACGAGTTTAGATGCAACCGGAAGCATTGAAGGTACGCAGATGGAGAATTCTAGTGATCAGGTGCTCAATGTCTTGTTCTCAGTATTCGAAACCTTCGGAAGTATTCTTAGTTATTCTTTGATCTATATGGCACTCGCCTTCCAGTATTTTAATTTGGTAGAAAGAAGAGAGTCTAAAGGCCTGATGTCCAAGATTGAGCAAATGGATAACCAGAGTGACGAAGAATCAGATGAACAGTATTAATCTGCGGTTCATCTTCAGAATGTTCACTCAATATTTGTATTCAACCTTGTCACTAGTCTAGTCATAACCGTTTTTGAAATTTACCTCTTATGCAAAAGATCAGCGGGCTAGCATACTACCGAAAAACAAAGTTCATTGACAAGTTTAGTGCGACTTTTCAATTCTTCAATTTAGTTGAACGTAAAGAATCAAAAGGCTTAATTGAGAGGATTGATGGTGTCAATCAGAAGCTTGAAAACACATCTGATGAGGATTATTAGAATATGTCTGTTTCTATTGATTACTGGGTTCTCTGTGTCTGCACAAGAGACTGACAGTTCAAATAGTGATATTCAAATCAGAGAGTTTGATGAAGTGAAGTTGAGTGACTATCGCCAAGATAGGAGCTTTCAGTATGAACTGCCAACACCTGAAACGGAAGGGCCATTTCAACGTTTTTGGAGAGGTGTTCAGGAATGGTTTGCTAATTTAATTGGCTCTGGAACCACTGCTGCAGTCTTTGATATCTTCATTAGAGTGTTGATTGTAGTGATCTTTATTTATTTCATCATCAAAATATTTGGTATTGAGGTGACAACGGTATTTAAGCCAAGTAAAGCGCAGAAACTTCCTTATCAGGTTAGCGAGGAGCAGCTTCATAGTATTGATTTCGAAACAGAGATTGCGGATGCTATTAAAGAGAAACAATGGCGTTTTGTGGTGAGATTGTCTTACCTACACGCTTTAAAGTTGTTGGCAGATGCTGAATGGCTTACAGTGAAGAAAGGCAAAACCAATCGAGACTACCTTTATGAACTTTCAGGTAAAGATGTAGAGCAAGATTTTGAACGGCTGAGCTTTATTTTCGACTACACATGGTATGGCCATTTCGAGGCAAATGATGGTATTGTGGCTGAAGCACAAGAGCACTTGTCGAAAATAAAAAATGCGGGGATGGTAAAATGAAAGACAAGAAGTACATCATCTTTCTCGTAGCCATTATCGTACTATACGTATTCTATGAGCTGCAAAAACCTAAGCAGCTCAACTGGACATCGACCTATCATGCCAACCATTCTATTCCATTTGGGGCTTTGGCTACTCATGATTTGATGAAGGATTTGTTTGATGATCAAGCCTTGACTTCAGCCTATAAAACGGTTTATGAATTGGTGAATGAAGACTCTATCCAAGACAACTTGTTGATCATCGCTGATGGCGTGGGCATGGATCCAAATGATGTCAACGCGTTGCTGAAATATGTGAATGGCGGAGGAACTGCTATGATCAGTGCTAGGAATTTTGGAGGTGATTTGCTCGATACTTTGGGTTTTGCGATTACCGTTAAAGATGAAACATTAGCCTATGATTTTGAGGCCATTCAAGCGGCTCTAACAGGTGAAGCTTTAGAGACTGTTAGTTTGAAGTTTGGAGATGAGGAGAGCAGGGTCTACCCATTCTCAACCATTGCTACAATGTCTTATTTCAGCAGCGTGGAGGAAGATAACTTTGATATTTTAGCCGTGAATGAAGCTGATCAACCTGTATTAATGGAATATAAGGGGATGAAGGGTAATTTATACCTCTCCACAATGCCGCTTGCCTTCACAAATTATTTTGTATTAGGTGAGGAAACTGCAGAATTTACCTCAAGCCTAATGAGTCTCTTTCCGAAAGACACGCCTTTATTACACAATGAATACTATCAATTGGGTAGACTAGAGGCACAAACACCCTTGCGCGTTGTTTTAAGTAATCCATCTTTAAAATGGGCGTTTTTTATCTTAAGCTTTACGTTGTTGATTTTCATTTTCTTCGAGTCTAAGCGTAGACAACGAATCATCCCACTGATTACACCACTGAAGAATATGTCAATTGAGTTTGTAGAAACCCTCGGTAGATTGTACTACAGACAAAGTGATCATCGTAAGTTGGCAGCAAAAAGAGTAAACTATTGGAAGGACTTTGTAAGGGGACATTATAACCTCAGAACTGATTATTTTGATGAGCGATTTGCGCAAGGACTAGCAAATAAGTCCGGTCAATCGCTGAAATCAATAAATGTGTTATTGGAATTTATCAAACGAGTGGAGGCTGGCGTAGCAATCAATCAAGCGGAGTTGATGCAAATAGAAAAACAGTTGAATGCTTTTTACGGAATAAAATAATATGGACAACCAGGAATCATTTGAGAGCAGGGTAGACCTGACCAAGCTTAAAGAAGGCGTAGAAAAAATTAGAGAGCAAGTAGGTAAGGTAATCGTTGGCCAAAAACAAATGGTTGACTTGATCATTACTGCTGTGTTGGCCGATGGCCATATCTTATTAGAAGGAGTGCCAGGCGTTGCAAAAACACTGGCAGCTAAATTGGTGGCAAAGAGTATGTCAGTTGATTTTTCTAGGGTGCAGTTTACACCAGACCTTATGCCTTCAGACGTATTGGGAACGAGTGTTTTCAATATGAAGACTTCTGAATTTGACTTCAAGAAAGGTCCTATTTTCTCTAACATCGTATTGATTGATGAGATAAATAGAGCACCTGCAAAAACGCAGTCAGCACTTTTTGAAGTAATGGAAGAGCGTCAGGTTACGGTTGATGGTGTTACGCATAAGATGGAACCACCTTACTTAGTTTTGGCTACCCAAAACCCCATAGAACAAGAGGGAACCTATCGACTACCGGAAGCTCAACTTGATCGATTCCTTTTCAAAATTGAAATTGGCTATCCAAGCCTAGATGATGAGAAGGAGATTCTGCTCCGTGCATCCAATCGCAAAGGAGAGCAAATGGATGAAATTACTCCGGTCATTTCAGCGGCAGATATTGCCGCTTACAAATCGACATTATCTGACATTATTATTGATGAGAAACTACTTGGCTATATCGCTGAGATTGTAAATCAAACGAGAAGTGATCAGTCGATTTATTTAGGTGCTTCACCAAGGGCTTCTTTGGCACTCTTAAATGGTTCAAGGGCTTTCGCAGCTATCCAAGGAAGAGATTTTGTGACCCCTGAAGACATTAAGTTTTTAGCTGGACCAGTTTTAAAGCATAGAATTATACTGACACCTGAAAAGGAGATGGAAGGCATCTCAGCAGCCGAAGTAATCCAGCAGTTAGTGGCTAAAACCGAGGTGCCGCGTTAATGAACTTTATCCGATCGTTCTATATCACCAATAGATTTTTCTACGCAGCAGGAGCACTCGTGTTTCTGTTCATCATAGGCTTTGCTGTGCCTTTCGTTGAAATTATTGCTCTTGTGATATTCTATCTTTCGTTAGCCTGTTTGGTCATCGATACCCTTTTGCTTTATCGCATAAAAGAGGGTATTAATGTTGAGCGGTTGTGTACCGAGAAGTTTTCGAACGGAGATGAAAATCCGGTCCGGATCATTCTAGAAAATCGATATCCTATTGCACTTGCGCTTCAGGTGGTAGATGAATTACCAGAGCAGCTGCAAATTAGGGATCAGGTATTTCGCCTCTCATTAGAGTCGGGAGGAGTGAAAGAGATTGATTATAACATTAGGCCTACAAAACGTGGAGCCTATGCTTTCGGTGTGGTCAATGTGTTTGCGGCTACCGTCTTAGGTATTGTTCGCAGGCGATATCAGTTGGGCGAGGCGAAAGACGTAGCAGTATATCCATCATTCATTCAGATGAGGAAATACGAATTGCTTGCCATCTCAAACCAGCTGCAAGCGTTTGGTGTAAAAAAGATCAGGCGGATTGGGAATAACATGGAGTTTGAGCAGATCAAAAATTATGTTTCTGGCGATGACTACCGTAAGGTCAACTGGAAAGCTACTGCCAGAAGAGGGCATCTGATGGTCAATCAATACCAAGACGAGCGTTCGCAGCAAGTATACTCTGTTATTGATAAAGGTAGAGTGATGCAAATGCCTTTTGAGGGTTTGAGCCTCTTGGACTATGCGATCAATTCGAGTTTAGTGATCTCTAATATTGCCTTGAAAAAGGGGGATAAAGCGGGGATTGTTACTTTTCAGCAGAAAGTAAATTCTATACTGCCAGCCTCGTCTCGGAACATGCAGTTAAACCTGATTTTAGAGCACCTCTACAAGCAGAAAACTGGCTATAAGGAATCAGACTACTCTAAGCTTTACATCGCGCTGAAGCGGAAGGTGACACAACGATCACTTGTTTTACTTTACACAAATTTTGAATCTCTTTCTGCCTTAAAAAGACAGTTGCCTTTTCTGAAAAGAATCAAACAGCAACATTTACTAGTATGCATTTTCTTCCAAAATACGGAAGTCGAAAAAGTGATACATAGGAAAGCAGAAGATTTAGAGGAGGTCTATACCAAAGGCATTGCTGAGCAATTGGCTTTTGAAAAGAAGTTAATTGTAAAGGAACTTCAAGCGAATGGTATTCATACGATTTTAACACAACCGAAAGAATTGAGCGTTAATACTATCAACAAGTACCTCGAGCTTAAATCGAGAGGTTTGATATGAGAAAAAATAAACGATGGTTGCTAATAATCCCCGTAGCTTGTTTTATCGCAATCCTCTGGAATTCTTTTTCTCAACCTGGCCTTAATGATTTTACTTCGAATTTTGAAGAGGTAGGCCTCTATCGGAACGAGAATAATACGGGCCCAGTAGAGCGAGTTTATATTGTCACCACGACAGATACGCTTTGGCAAGAAATGGAGCGTTACTCAGGTTTAATGCCATATAGTAAACTTGGAACTACTAAGGTTTACTTCTTCGATAAGAACAGTCCGTACCCAAAACAAGCACAGGGAGGTAGGGTTAATTTCGACACTGAGTTTGAAGCATATTGCCTCGCGAGATTTCAAAAAAATAATTTTGGTGCCACCACTTTTTCAGTGTTCCCTTTTAAACAATAATCGTTTAATACTCATAATTTGATTGGAAGCAATTTGTTGACTTCATCTTACACGAGTAGGGTCGGCTTAGTATGACGAGTATTATTAGTATCGATTTCATAGTCGATATTTTATTGTTAGTCATCTAAGAGAAAAAGTGCTTAAGATCATTTTTATTTTAATGACCCAGTATTAACCCCGGATTCAGATGGAATCGGGGTTTTTCGTTTTAAGGAGTGTATTAAACCTAGGTTAAATAAGCTTGCCTTGTGCCTTGATCCACCTTTCAGGAAAATCTCCATGTGTGGCGCCTTTATAGTCTTCATAACTACAAGGGATGTAAGCTCTATCCATCATTTGCTCACCATAATTCACAAGCATCCACCACTTTTCTGAGAGATTGCTTTTGTAGAAAGTCATCGTCTCTTCAGTCCCTTCAAAACTAACGGTGTATTTGCTGTAGTTGTCCGAGTTGAACTGGCCCGTATCTCTTCTATTGTAATAACCTTCAATAAAGTACCAGATCATTGTGGCCATAACAGAGGCAGTTTTTAAAGCATCGTCATCCAACGATGGATAATATTCATGAAAGCCTACTGACGTCATCTTTTCATTGATGCCGGCATACCAGCTTAGTTGACAAGCCTCCTCTCCGGTAAGACCAAATGGTTGGGCCTTTGGGTTGCCTGGCGCATCAGAAGAGCGAATAGCCGAAATATCGAAAGTCAGCATGTCTGCCATACGAATCAAGGGTTCGGCTTGTTTGATATCATATCTTATCTCACCTAGTCTTAGCGACTCGAAATAGAGCTTGTCAAGGGCTTTCAGCATGGCCGCATCAATAAGGTAAGTCTGATGGGCGAGGTGGCTATAATTCAGTAAGAAGTTTGGTTGATGCAGTAGTAGCGTATTCAAGAAGTTTGCCGAAGATTCGGCCTCTTCTTCCATGTCCATAAATGCATCTACATTGGCTACAGAAATCAGCTTATTGGCAGTTTCATAAGCTTTAAATTGTCCAAGCGCTAAGTCTTGATTTCCTCCCACTAGAATAGGGATGACACGTTGAGTTATCAAGAACTCACAAATCTCACGTATTCTAGCTTGTGTTTGCTCTCCATCACTTCCAGTTTGGATGTTTCCCAAATCGGCCATACGGTAAGCTGCAGTACTCCGTTTTAGGGCAAAGAGTTTCGCTCGAATCAGATCAGCCTCACCTCTGGAATTGATCCCAATAATGGCCACGTCCATTTTGGAAATATCGAAGTCTTTGTCTTGCAAATGCTTAATGCTTTGGCCGAAGGCATTTGCAGGTAAATCGTAATCGGTGGAAAGGGGAGTGAAAAAAAGTTTGAGGTTCATAGGGTAAGATAGATGCTCAAATAAAGATAGTAGATTATGAGAGCCAAATAAAAAAGCCATCCCGAAATATCGAGATGGCTTTATATTTTTCTGATGCAGGTGGTTTATCCTCCGAAGTCGTCAAACGCGACATTCTCGTCAGGCACCCCCCAATCTTCACACATCTTGAGTACTGCAGCATTCATCATTGGAGGACCACAGAAGTAGAATTCAATTTCCTCAGGAGCATCATGCTTGCTTAAGTAATGGTCGATTACGGCTTGGTGTACAAAACCTACGAAACCATCTCCTTCGTCCGTCATTACTTTTTTCTCTATCCAATTGTCCTCTGGTACTGGCTCAGAAAGCACAAGGTGGAATTTGAAGTTTGGAAACTCTCTTTCAATCTGTCTGAAGTCTTCTAGATAGAAAAGCTCTCTCTTAGATCGTCCACCATACCAGTAAGAAACTTTTCTTCCTGTTTTCAATGTGTGGAAAAGGTGGAATAAATGAGATCTCATAGGCGCCATTCCAGCACCTCCACCGATGTATAGCATTTCTTCTTCAGTCGGCTTGATGAAGAATTCACCATAAGGACCTGAGATAGTTACTTTATCACCTGGATTTCTTGTAAATACGTATGATGAACAAATACCAGGATTAACACCCATCCATTTGTTATTTGCTCTGTCCCAAGGTGGTGTCGCGATACGAATATTCAATATCACAATGTTCCCTTCTGCAGGATGATTGGCCATTGAGTAAGCTCGGAATATTTCTTCCTTGTTTACCATTTGCAGGTCCCAAAGGCCGAACTTATCCCAATCTTCTTTGAATTTGTCTGGTCCACCTGGATCATCTGGAAGCGGCTCAATGTTCATGTCTTTAAAGTCACAAACTACTGGCGGTACATCCACTTGGATATATCCACCTGCTTCGAAATCTAAAGTTTCACCTTCAGGAAGTCTTACTACAAATTCTTTAATAAACGATGCTACGTTGTAGTTAGAAACTACTTCACATTCCCATTTCTTAATACCGAAGATTTCTTCTGGAATGTGGATACGCATGTCATTCTTTACTTTTACTTGGCAAGTAAGGCGAACGCCTTCTTTTTGCTCTGCACGGCTCAAGTGACCCACTTCAGTAGGAAGAACGTCTCCTCCTCCTTCGTTGATGGTACACTTACACATGGCGCAAGTACCACCGCCACCACAAGCGGATGGTAAGAATATTTTCTTACTAGAAAGTGTGTTCAACAAAGTAGAACCTGCGGCTGCTATGATTGGATTAGCTTCGTCTCCGTTAACGATGATTTTAACATCACCGGATTGAACTAATTTTGATTGTGCGTAGAGCAATATCAACACTAATAACAGGATGACTGCTGAGAACGCAACGATGGATGTAATAATGATAGATGACATCTATTAATCGATTTTAAATCAATAATTTGAATCTAACTGACCTATTTGCCAGGGGTACAAATATATTGACTAAAAGCTTAAATCAGTAGGTGATTTAGAAAAAAGATACAAAGCCGAAATCACCATTAAACGATAATTTTTTGTAGCAATTGCTGCCCTCTTTTCAACTCCTCGATTTCTGCATTTAGCCCTTTGACACAGAGACTTCCTAGGATGTTTTCGGTGCCGATTGCGCATAGAACAATATTGTTTTTAGGATTGTTCAGCCATTTTTCATCTAAAAGGTTGTTGATGCACATTTTTCCTATCACATAACTGTGATCAAAGCTGAAATATTTGTGCTGAATGCTCTCAAAATCTTCCAGGTTAATCTCATGCGGATTCTCGAAGCTCACATAAACCTCGAGAAGTGAGTCATTGCTAAAAGGAAGCTTTCCGAGATTATAATGTTTCTTGTATTCGTAGCGGTAATTATAACTCAGAGCTGATATATCAGATAATACCGCGGCACCTGTTGGTAAACTACCGGCCCCTTTTCCAATGAATAATTGATCATCGCAGAACTCACCATTGATGATGACGGCATTGAACTCATTCTTTACGGAAGTAAGGGTATGGTCCGACTTGATAAATTGGGGCATTACAAAAGCATAAACTGTATCTTCAATGCGCTTGGCCTGGGCGATGAGCTTTATGCTTAATCGCTTTTCTCTCGCATACTCCAAATCAGAAGCTTTCAAATGGTCGATGCCTAGGTTGACAATTCGGTTTGGCGCTACGTGTATGCCGAAGGCATGTGTTAAGAGTATGCTTAATTTATATTTTGCATCGAAACCTTTCACGTCAAGGGTCGGGTCTGACTCGGCAAAACCTAATGCTTGTGCTTGAAGCAAAGCGGCCTCATAGCTTAGGTTTTCTTCAAATACTTTCGTTAAAATATAATTAGTAGACCCATTGAAGATTCCCTTGACTTCATTCAGGGGTTCATGGCCGAAATATTCTTCTAAAGTTCTGATGATCGGAATACTACCGCAGACGGCACCTTCATAGAGTAATGCTTGACCTGTGCTGGCTTGAAGGTTTACCAATTCTGAAAGATGTTCTGCTACCATTTTCTTATTGGCGGTTACCACTGATTTACCGTTTTCCAAGGCTTTGGTTACTATTTCGAGAGCAGCATCTGCATCATCTATCAGTTCGACAATCACATCGATTTCAGGATCATTCAATAATGAGGCTGCTTGCGTTGTAAATAGTTTTGGGTCGAGCCTTCTAGCCTTGTCTGGGTTTTTAATACAGATCTTCTTGATCTCTCCAGAAAAATTCTTGGAGTTGTTGAGTGTTTCATAAAGTCCTTGTCCGACACAGCCAAAGCCAAAGAGTCCTATTTTGATGTTTTTCATGTGTGTTTGTTTAAAAAGTGTTGAAGGATGTTGCTAATACTTCGTGCTTCTACTAAGAAGCCATCGTGACCGTATGTAGAAGCCACGAAATCGAGCTTGGCGTTCGGAATATGCTCAGCCATTTGACGTTGCTCGTCTTCGGTGAATAATAAGTCTCCTTGAATTCCTATGACCTGAACTTTGGCGCGAATCAATTGGAGGGCTTTTTCTACACCATTTCGATTTCTTCCTACATCATGGGTGTCCATGGCTTTGTTCAAAGTGTAATAAGTTCTGGCATCGAAGCGCTTACCAAGTTTTTCTCCTTGGTAGCGCTGATAACTATCGGCACTAAAATCATCCAACTGACCTTCTGGGTCTTGTTGCGCTTCGTTGAAGGTGGTATGGTTTCGATAAGAAATCATGGCCATGGCTCTCGCTGCTTCTAGGCCTTTCCAACCGCCTTTAGGAGATGATGAATAGAAAGAAGGATCGGCTTCGATGGCCATTCGCTGGGCCGCTCGAATTGCTATTCCCCAAGGTGAACTCTTGGCTGATGTGGCGATAAGCGCGAGGTTTTCAAACAAATATGGGTCTTCAGTCGCCCATTCCAATGCTTGCTGGCCGCCCATAGAGCCACCGATACCAAGGTAAATGCGCTCAATGCCTAAATGTTTTTGCAATAGACGGTGCGCTTGAATCATATCACGTATTGTGAGATTTGGAAAATTTCTCAGGTATCGTTCTCCGTTGCGAATATCAAAGTCTTTTGGACCAGTGCTTCCATAGCAAGAACCTAGGATGTTTGCACAAACAATGAAATGATCCTCTGGATTGATCAGGTGGTTTTCGCCAACGAGCCCAGGCCACCATTCTAAGGGGTTGGAATTAGCTGTCAGCGCATGAAATACCCAGACTACATTACTTTGGTCTTTATTTAGTCGCCCAAAAGTGTGATAGGCGATTCTTAGCTCAGGCAATTCAGAGCCGTTTTCCAGAAAAAATGGAGCTTTGTGAAAGAGGTATTTAGCTTGTGGCTGCTCAAATGAATTAGACCCTTTATGGGCTTTCTTAGTGTTTTTCAACATAGAGGACTTTAAAAATGGGAAAATGAGTTGACGGATTAAGAAAGGACTTCCCTAATCGAACACACGATATTGCAGCACGTCAGTTTTACGGAACGCATTAAATGCAATGAAATTAGAATAGATGGATTACGCATACTTACCAATTTATATTCTCCCGAATATCACTCGATATCCTTTGGGATCTGGATTTAGCACCTTTTCCGAAGGCTTTCGGAATGGTTGCTAGCGCTTCAAAGAGCCAGTCTCTCCACGCTTCTTTATAAATCGCTTCTTTTCCGATATGTCGAAATAGAATGACTTGATGCTGCAAACGTAGCAGCATGAAATGATGTTTCAAAAATATTTTAAGAAAATATGCTATTTCCTTACTGAAGCATTCTCAGTATGGTGTTCAATTGCTTCTTTAAATCACGTCTATCCACTATAAAATCAAGGAAGCCATGTTCTAACACAAATTCGGAGCTTTGGAAACCCTTGGGTAAATCTTTACCTACTGTATCTCTAATAATACGTGGTCCGGCAAAGCCAATCAGTGCGCCTGGTTCAGCAATATTAAAGTCTCCTAACATTGCATAAGATGCCGTAACTCCACCAGTAGTTGGATCGGTCAGTAGTGATATATAAGGGATGCGTGCTTCAGAAAGTAACGCAAGTTTGGCAGAAGTCTTAGCCATCTGCATTAGAGAATAGCCAGCTTCCATCATACGGGCACCGCCCGACTTAGAAATCATCAAGAAAGGAATTTTGTGTTTTAGGGAGTAGTCAATGCCTCTTGCAATCTTTTCTCCTACTACTGATCCCATTGATCCACCAATGAAGGCGAAGTCCATGCAGCAAATGACTAAGTCAAGCCCATTCATTTTGCCATGCGCAGTCCTTGCAGCGTCTTTGAGGTTAGTCTTTGCTTGGGTAGCTATGATTCTTTTAGGGTAAGGCTTGCTATCAACGAACTTCAATGGATCTCCTGAAGTCATATCTGCATCTAATTCCGTGAACTTGTTATCGTCAAAGAGTATTTCGAAATACTCCTTAGAACCTATTCGCACGTGGAAGCCGTCTTCAGGACTCACGTAGGCATTATTTTTCAATTCACGGGTATGTACGATGGTACCACCAGGGGTTTTGAACCATAAGCCATCAGGAGCGTCTTTCTTCTGATCGGTAGGGGTAGTAATTCCTTTTATTTTTCGCTCAAACCAAGACATATGATAGTGTTATCCTCCAGTATTTTTCAAAGAGTAGACAAAAATAGGCGAAAACTCTTCGTCCGCCAAAAGAATCGTCAATACTCGCTTGGTTTAAAAACAGTTGAAATTTCTTGAAAGGGAGTTAAAATGTCTCTTACTTTGCTGCGGAATGAACGTTCATTCCGTACAAAATATGATTGAAAATAAGACTATTGATAAGAAAGTAGCTATTATGGAGGCTACGCTAGACTTACTTTGCGAGCATGGATTTCATGGTACTCCAATCTCTATGATCGCTCAGCGAGCAGGTGTTGGGGCAGGTACAATTTATCGCTACTTTGAAAATAAGGAGCAGCTGATCAATGAGCTTTTTACTTCAATCAAAAAACGAGTAATCAAAGCAATGCTCGATGGATATAGAGAAGAGGGTTCTTATAAGGAGCGATTTAAGCACCTTTGGATGAACTTGATTAATTATTGTATTGCTCATCCAAAAGCATTTCAGTTTGTAGAGCAGTATAGATATGCGCCTTTTATGAGCAATGTAACTCGGGAGGAAAGTTTCATTATTCTGGCACCAATCATGTCTTTCTTTATTGAATCAAAACGGGCAGGTGAGATGAAAGATTTGCCGCTCTATACGATAGTTTCTCTATTGTATGGCCCAATTGTATCGCTGTCTAAACTACATATAGACCATAATCAAACTTTAACAGAAGCGCGTATTGAACAAGCTGCGGAAGCTTGTTGGGATGCGGTGAAAAAGCATTAATAATGGGTATGCCAAGTGTAATAATAAGTGGGGTGGGAAGTTGCATTCCAACACGCATAGTAAAAAATGAGGACTTTTTAGAAGCCGAGTTTTTCCAAGAAAATGGGGAGCGATTTCCAGATCCAAATGATGTGATCATTCGAAAATTCGAGAAGATCACAGGTATTAAAGAGAGGCGCTATGCCGAACCAGGGCAAAAAGCTTCTGATTTAGGAGCAATTGCAGCAAAGAATGCCATTGAAGACAGTAATATCGATGCTAACGACCTAGATTATATCATTTTCGCCCACAATTTTGGCGATATGCAAAAGGACAACAATCGCATCGACATGATGCCAAGTCTGGCTGCCAGGGTGAAAGGACACTTGGGAATCACCAATGCTTCTACCACTTGTTATGACATTATTTTTGGTTGTCCAGGCTGGGTACAAGGCGCTATCCAAGCTACCCAGATGATTAGATGTGGTGATGCAAAAAATGTGATGGTGATAGGAGGAGAAACCTTGAGCCAAACAGTCGATCCGCATGATCGAGATTCGATGATTTTTGCTGATGGTGCTGGTGCTACAATCTTCTCGGCTTCTGAAACAGCAAAGGGGGGTTATATATCCCAATGCTCTAGAACGGATGCAAACGAAGAGCTTTGTTACTTGGCAATGGGACCGTCATTTAATGAGTCTCTCAATGATCATGGCGGAAGCTATATTAAAATGAAAGGGCGAAAGATTTATGAGTATGCTTTGACAAATGTGGCCGAGGCTATGAAGTGTGCTATAGAAAAGGCAGGCCTTGAATTAAAGGATATCAACAAGATATTAATCCATCAGGCAAATGAAAAAATGGACGAAGCTATTCTTCATAAGCTATTCAAATTGTATGGCACCATGGGAGACTCTAAAGCGCTGATGCCTATGACCATTCAAACCTTAGGTAATAGCTCAGTTGCCACTATACCTACCATGCTGGATATGATCTTAAAAGGGAAGTTAGAGGGGCATAAATTAAACTCAGGTGACAATATCATCTTTGCTTCTGTAGGAGCCGGAATGCACATCAACGCCATGGTGTATCAGATGCCTTGATAGTAAATGACTTTGCATAAAAAAGCCGAAACTCTGAGAAGGGTTTCGGCTTTTTTTGTTTGTGATACTCTATTAATCTACTTCTTCATAATCAACATAGTCGCCACCCTTGAAGTTATCAGCAGATTTTGGCGACTGTTTCTTTGGGGCATGTTCAACACTAACATTTCCATCAGATGGCCTAGTGCTTCTTTGTTGATCTTGGTTCATATTCCTTTGCTGCTGCTGGGCTTGCTTATATATTCTTCCGATTAGCGAACGCGATAATAGCCTCATAATGAAGCCCACAACAATAACGAATACAATGATTTTGCCCAGCATAGGATAACTATCGGCTTAAGTATAGATTTCGTTTTGAATAAATTTCAAGGAAATAATCATCCAGCAAATCATCAATAAAGTAGATGGCTTCGCCAGTAGATTTCATTTCAGGACCTAATTCCTTATTTACATTCGGGAATTTATGGAATGAGAATACTGGCTCTTTGATAGCATAACCCTTCTTAACGGGCTTGAAATCGAAATCAGTAACCTTCTTCTCACCCAACATCACCTTCGTGGCATAATTTACATAAGGCTCCTGATAAGCTTTTCCTATGAATGGAACGGTTCTAGAGGCCCTTGGGTTCGCTTCAATGATATAAACTTGATCATCTTTTATAGCAAACTGAATATTAATGAGTCCTTTTGTCTCTAAGGCTAAGGCAATCTTCTTGGTATGCTCCTCGATCTGTCGCATCACAATGTCACCAAGGCTATATGGAGGTAGTATGGCATATGAGTCACCAGAGTGAACTCCAGCTGGTTCTATATGCTCCATTATTCCAATGATGTATACGTTTTCACCATCGCAAATGGCATCAGCTTCTGCCTCTTTAGCCCCTTCTAAGAAGTGATCAAGCAAAACTCTGTTCCCAGGAATATCTTTCAAGATGTTTACTACGTGTTCTTCAAGCTCTTGCTCGTTGATCACGATTTTCATTCCTTGACCACCTAGTACATAAGAAGGTCTTACGAGTAGTGGAAAACCAATTTCTTTACACAACTCCAATGCCTCATCGGCATCCTGGATCACACCAAACGGAGGGTAAGGGATGTTGTTTTCGGCAAGCAGCGCAGAGAATCTACCTCTATCTTCAGCAAGGTCAAGTGCTTTATAACTTGTTCCAATAATTTTGATACCGTAGCGATCCAATTTCTCGGCAAGCTTTAAGGCTGTTTGACCGCCCAATTGGACGATTACACCTTCTGGCTTTTCGTGTAATATGATGTCGTAGATATGCTCCCAGAATACAGGCTCAAAATAAAGCTTGTCTGCTGTATCGAAGTCAGTAGAAACAGTCTCAGGGTTACAATTGATCATAATTGTTTCATAGCCACACTCTTTGGCGGCATACAAACCATGAACACAACAGTAATCGAACTCAATCCCCTGGCCAATACGGTTAGGGCCTGAACCTAGCACTATGACCTTCTTCTTGTCCGAAACGATCGACTCGTTTTCAGTATCGAAACTAGAGTAATAATAAGGTGTCTGTGCTTCAAATTCTGCAGCACAAGTATCCACCATTTTGTAGACTCTTTTTATGCCTAAGTCATGTCTTCTATTGAAGACTTTGCTTTCAAGGCAGTCTAATAAATGGGCTATCTGCCTATCGGCATATCCCTTTTCCTTAGCCATTCTTAAAAGGCTTTCAGGAATAGTATCTAATGTGTGCTTTTCTATCTCCTTCTCAAGAGAGATTAGTTCTTCAATCTGTTGTAAGAACCACTTGTCGATTTTGGTTTTCTTCTGAATGGTCTTGAATGGAATGCCTAGTTTGAAGGCATCGTAAATATGGAATAGTCTATTCCAACTTGGATGCTCAAGACTGTGGAGTAAAACGGCTTGGTCTTTAATTTCCTTGCCATCTGCACCCAATCCGTTTCTATTGATTTCTAGTGACTGACAGGCTTTCTGAAGTGCTTCTTGGAAATTTCTACCAATACCCATCGCTTCACCTACAGACTTCATCTGAAGGCCAAGCTTTCTGTCAGCGCCTTTGAACTTATCAAAATTCCAACGTGGAATCTTGACGATTACGTAGTCCAATGCTGGCTCAAAGAAGGCAGATGTCGTTTTGGTGATTTGGTTTTTTAACTCATCTAAGTTGTAACCAATAGCAAGCTTGGCGGCAATCTTCGCGATAGGATATCCAGTCGCCTTGGAGGCTAGTGCTGATGATCGAGATACTCGTGGATTGATCTCGATACCAATAATTTCTTCATTGTCTGGGCCTACGGAGAACTGTACGTTACAACCTCCAGCGAATTGACCAATTGCATTCATCATGTGGATGGCCATGTCACGCATGCGCTGATAAGTAGTATCAGATAGCGTCATTGCCGGAGCAACGGTGATGGAATCACCCGTATGCACTCCCATTGGATCAAAATTCTCGATCGAACAGATGATAATTACATTGCCAATATTATCTCTCAGTAATTCTAATTCGTATTCTTTCCATCCTAGAATACTTTGTTCTACCAGTACTTCGTGAATAGGAGAGGCATTTAGTCCGCGGGTTAACGCTTCGTCAAATTCCTCTTGGTTGTTGACGAAACCACCGCCATATCCACCTAGTGTGTAGGAAGGCCTGATTACAAGCGGGAATCCAATTTCTTGAGCAATCTCCTTACCCTTTAAGAAAGAAGTAGCAGTTTCGCCTCTACAAACACCAACACCAATCTCTTTCATTTTGAGACGGAATTTCTCGCGATCTTCCGTAGTCTCGATTGCATTGATATCGACACCAATGATTCGGGTATTATACTTCTCCCAAATGCCCGCTTTGTCACAATCAATCGCCAAATTCAATGCTGTTTGACCACCCATTGTTGGTAATACTGCATCAATTTGATGTTTTTCGAGGATCTCTATGATTGACTTTTTAGTGAGTGGTTTCAGATAGATATTATCTGCCATCACCGGGTCGGTCATAATGGTAGCTGGGTTGGAATTGATGAGTGTTACCTCAATACCCTCTTCCATTAATGATCGAGAGGCTTGAGATCCTGAATAATCAAACTCACAGGCTTGTCCTATAATAATTGGCCCACTACCAATGATTAGGATGGATTTAATGCTATTGTCTTTTGGCATGTTGAAGTAAGAACGACTGGTTGACTTAGGTACAAATTGGAACAAAGTTATGCCATAAACCTAATAATCAAAACCACTTTCTTATTAATGCTGATGCATGTGTTTTTTAGTTGTTTTGAATAGCTTTTTACTAACAATAAATAAAAAAATTACTACTTTGCTTCACTAATATTTACCTCGAAAATTCGATCAAAATGAAAAATACTAATTTAATTAAGAGTGGACTTGCTCTAATTGTAATACTCTTATTCGTTGTAGGCTGTGCAGCATCCGATACTGCAAACACCTCTTCAACTGCAAAAAAAGCAAAAAAAGAGAAGGCGTATGATCCAACCGGAACTTGGGAATATTCAGTTGAAGCACCTGATGGGGCTACTTCTGGTAAGCTTTTGATTCAAGGTGCTCCTGGTATATATACTGCTTCATTAGAAACTGACCAATTCGGAACGATAGAAATTGGTGATGTTGATTTTCAAGGTACTTCAATGACAGGCAGTATTGATGTAATGGGTAATACAGCAGACATTGAATGCAATTTCGAAGGGGATACGTTTTCAGGAGCTGTTTATCTCGGTGAAGATGCTTTGCCAATGGAAGGTAGGCGCGTAAGCAAATAGGAAACTAGAGTTATATAATCACTAAGAAATAAAAAAAGGGAAGCTGATTCAGCTTCCCTTTTTTTGTAGTCCAATTAAATCTTAAACGTTCAGTGCTCTGTTATCAGTAGCCGCTAGACATGCTTCCTTAAACGCTTCTGTGTATGTTGGGTGCGCATGAGACATTCGTGAAATGTCTTCTGCTGAGGCTCTGAATTCCATGGCAACAACCGCTTCAGAAATCATATCCGCTGTGCGTGCTCCAATCATGTGAACACCCAAAATCTCATCGGTTTCTTTATCCGCAAGTACCTTAACTAATCCTGCAACATCCATTGAGGCTTGTGCTCTTCCGAGCGCCCTGTAAGGGAATGATCCAATTTTATAAGCTCTTCCACTTTCTTTCAGTTGTTCTTCGGTATAACCAACCGCTGATACCTCAGGCCAAGTGTAGACTACTCCTGGAATGAGGTTATAGTTGATGTGAGGCTTCTGGCCATTGATTACTTCAGCCACAAATACGCCTTCTTCTTCTGCCTTATGAGCCAACATTGCACCTTTGATTACATCGCCAAGGGCATAAATATTGTCAGCGGATGTTTTCAACTGACTATCTACTTCAATTCTTCCTCTGTCGTCAGTTTTAATACCAACGTTCTCTAGGCCAAGGCCATCTGTGTAAGGTTTTCTACCGATGGATACGAGGCAATAATCTCCCTTAATTTCTACCAACTCACCTTTTTTATTTTCAGCCTTTACAGTGACAGTCTTAGCAGTAGATTTTACTTCAGTGACTTTATGTCCGAGGTAGAAGTTAAACCCTAATTTCTTTAAGGACTTTTTCAACTCACGGCCCATGGTTTTGTCCATCGATGGAATGATGTCATCCATGTACTCGACTACTGTAACCTCAGCCCCCAAACGACCATAAACTGAACCTAACTCCATTCCGATGACACCACCACCAATGACAATCATGTGTTTCGGAATTTCTTTCAACTCTAAGGCTTCCGTAGAAGTGATCACTCTCTTTTTATCAATAGTAATAAAGGGAAGAGAAGATGGCTTCGAACCAGTGGCGATAATGGCTTTATCGGTTTCTACTTGGGTTTCTTTGCCTTTGGCATCAGTAACCTTGATTGTGTTTTTGTTAATGAAGGAACCCATGCCATGGAAAACATCGATTTTGTTCTTCTTCATTAGGAAGTCAACACCGCCTGTAACCTGGGAAACAACTGCCGCCTTACGGTCGATCATCTGTTTCAGGTTTATTTTAAGGTCTTTTAATTCTATACCATGCTCACCGAAAGTGTGGGCAGCATTATGGTAATGCTCAGAGGAGTCTAAGAGCGCTTTAGAAGGAATACATCCAACGTTTAAGCAAGTCCCCCCTAAAGTATTATACTTCTCAATAATGGCAGTTTTCATACCTAGCTGAGCACATCTAATGGCTGCTATATATCCGCCAGGGCCTGATCCTATTACTGTTACATCGTATTTCATATTCGAGTATTTAGTATTAAGTACTGAGTATTGAGATCATTAAATTCCTAAAAGTAAGCGCGTTGGATCTTCCAACAACTCTTTCACCCTTACCAAAAAGCTTACAGACTCACGACCATCCACAATTCTGTGGTCATAAGAGAGTGCTACGTACATGATTGGTAAAATCTGAACCTCACCGTTTACAGCCATTGGTCGCTCAACAATGTTGTGCATGCCCAAAATTGCTGATTGAGGAGAGTTAATGATAGGCGTAGAGAGCATAGAACCGAAGATGCCACCATTGGTAACGGTAAACGTGCCTCCTGTCATTTCATCAATCGTCAACTTACCATCTCTGGCTTTAGTCGCTAATCGAACAATCTCTTTTTCAATTTGATCGAAGCTCATAGACTCGGCATTGCGAATCACTGGAACCATTAATCCTTTAGGAGCCGATACAGCAATGGATACATCTACGAAATCACTGTAAACGATCTCATTGTCTTCGATACGTGCGTTTACGGCAGGCCATTCTTTGGCTGCCATCGTAACTGCTTTAGTGAAGAAGGACATAAAGCCTAAACCGACTTCGTATTTCACTTTGAACTGCTCTTTGTATTTCTTTCTGAGGTCCATGATAGGCTTCATGTTCACTTCGTTGAAAGTGGTCAACATGGCCGTTTCATTCTTGACAGAAACCAGTCGTTTGGCAACCGTTTTTCTCAACGCAGACATGCGCTCCCTACTTTCGTTTCTACTACCAGGAATCACTGGGGCTGGGGCGGTCTCTGCTTTTGTAGATGCGGGAGCTGGGGCAGGTTTTGGTGGTGCTACTTGTGCCTTTTCAGCATCTTCTTTTGTGATGCGACCATCTTTACCAGTTCCTGCTACGTTTGAAGCATCGATACCTCTTTCGGCTAAGATTTTAGCAGCAGCAGGCGATGCATGTCCAGTAGCATAAGTTTCATTGCCATTCGCTTGAGCTGAGTTGCTCGTAGGGGCTTGAGCAGCAGGTGCAGTTTCTGCAGGAGAGCCGCCTTCCATAACTTCGATTTTACAAATCAAGGCACCAATTTCTATCGTTGAGTCTTCTTGTGCTACAATGCGTAGAATGCCATTTGCCTCTGCAGGTAGCTCAAAAGTAGCCTTGTCTGAATCAACTTCAGCAATGATTTCGTCAAGCTCTACATAGTCTCCATCGGCTTTCAACCAGCTAGAGATAGTTACCTCAGTAATTGATTCGCCAACCGTAGGAACAATCATTTCTTTTACTTCTCCAGTAGTTTTTGGGCCTTCAGAAGTAGAGGCCGCTGGACTTGTTGCTGCTGGTGTTTCTGCTTTGGGTGTTGCTCCAGCGCCTGCCTCATCAATTCTACAAATGATTTCACCAATGTCTAGTGTATCTCCTTCTTTGGCCACTATTTGAAGTGTACCAGCTGCTTCCGCATTCAATTCGAAAGTAGCTTTATCTGACTCAAGCTCGCAGATTACCTCGTCCATTTCGACATGATCTCCTTCTTGCTTGAACCATTGTGCAATGGTTACTTCTGTGATTGATTCACCAACTGCAGGAACTTTGATTTCCAAACTCATGATTCTATTGATTTAAGCGAAAGCTTTGTTAATAATTTCTTCTTGTTCTTGAGCATGAACCTTAGCGTATCCCGTAGCAGGCGATGCGCTTGCCTTTCTCGAAATTAGTGTGAGATCCTTCTCTTTATATACCCGCTGAACGAAGTTCCAGTAGCCCATGTTCTCTGGCTCTTCTTGTAGCCAGAAGTAGTCAGCGTTTTTATACTTATCTAGTATTTTGTTTACCTGATTGGCAGGGAAAGGTTGTAGTTGCTCAATCCTAATTAAGGCAATATCCTTTCTTTTATCTTTTTCCTTACGTTCGAGTAGATCATAATAAACCTTACCGGAACAGAGGATCACTTTCTTAACGGACTTGGCAGTTACGTTATCGTCTCCAATTACTTCTTGGAAGTTACCAGATGTAAATTCATCCAGCGGAGAAACCGCTTTCGGATGTCTTAACAATGACTTCGGTGACATGACCACAAGTGGCTTTCTAAACTCCCATGTCATTTGTCTTCTCATTGCATGGAAGAAGTTAGACGGGGTAGTGATGTTAGCCACTACCATATTGTATTCGGCACAGAGTTGAAGGTATCTTTCAGGCCTTGCGTTTGAATGTTCTGGACCCTGGCCTTCATAGCCATGTGGCAATAAGAGCACGAGGCCATTCATACGCTGCCACTTTGTTTCAGAACATGAAACAAACTGATCGATCATTACTTGAGCGCCATTGGCAAAGTCGCCAAACTGTGCTTCCCAAATCGTTAGAGCATTTGGATTAGCCATAGCATAACCAAATTCAAAGCCCATTACTCCGAACTCGGATAATAGGGAGTTATAGATTTCAAACTTGTTTGGAATGCCTTCAATGTGATCAAGACTGTTGTGTGCATGGTTAGTGTTCATGTCATGCAGAACGGCATGTCTATGAGAGAATGTACCACGTTGAACATCTTGGCCAGTAAGTCGAACTTTTTTACCATCTATGAGTAAAGAGCCATAGGCCAACAGTTCGCCACCTGCCCAGTTCAACATTTTGTCCTTAAAGAACATGTCTTTTCGCTGCTTGAGTTGCTTTTCTATCTGTTTAAGTGGTTTGAAACCTTCTGGAACAGATGTTAATGCTTTAGCAACTTTTTTTATACTATCAGTCGAAATTCCAGTTTCCGGAGATTTCTCGAAATCTTCTGGTTTAGACCTTCTTAGGGTTCTCCACTCTTCTTCTAAAGGTTGGTAGACGTAAGGTAGAGGCTTTTGCTTCACAAGATTCAAGCGATCTTGTAACAAGGCTCTAAACTCTTTGTCCATGTTTTTGGCTAGTGCTCCTGCAACTTCACCTTTTTCAATGAGTTGCTTGTTGTATACCTCTCTAGGATTGGGGTGCTTTGATATCTTATTGTAGAGCGATGGTTGTGTGAATTTTGGCTCGTCACTTTCATTATGACCATGGCGCCTGTAGCAAACCATATCTACAAAAATGTCTCTCTGGAATTTCTGTCTATACTCAACAGCGAATTGTACGCAGAAGATTACTGCCTCTGGATCGTCACCATTTACATGAAGAACTGGAGCATCAATAATTTTAGCTACATCTGTAGAGTAGATACTGGACCTTGCATCATCAAAATCCGTAGTAAATCCAACTTGATTGTTGATTACAAAGTGTATTGTTCCACCGACATTATATCCTTCGAGTTTGCTCATTTGAACAATTTCATACATGATGCCTTGGCCAGCTACTGCGGCATCTCCATGTATTAGGATGGGTAGTATTTTAGACCTATCGCGACTGTATTCTTCATCTCCTTTTGCACGGACAAAGCCTTGCACGACAGGGTTGACGGCCTCTAAGTGAGATGGGTTAGGCGCTAATTTTAGCTCTACCGTTTTTCCGTTTGCGGCCTTGATTTGACTCGAATAACCTAGGTGGTATTTTACGTCACCATCTCCCATAGTCAGGTCTGGTGTCGCACCTCCCTCAAACTCGTTGAAGATTTGCTCATATGTTTTACCCATGATATTAGCTAAAACATTGAGTCTACCTCTATGTGCCATTCCAATCATCACTTCCTCTAAGCCAAGCTCAGCACCTTTATTGATAATGGCATCCAGTGCAGGAATAGTAGTTTCCCCACCTTCAAGAGAGAATCTCTTTTGACCTAAATATTTGGTGTGGAGAAAATTCTCAAAGACAACGGCTTCATTCAATTTGAATAGAATCCGCTCACGCTGCTCATGAGAAGGGTTGAAGCTTAATGCATCTTTCTCGATTTTTTCTCTTAGCCAGTTAAGTTTTTCAGGATCACGAACGGACATATACTCGAAGCCAACTGTGCCTTCATAAATGTACTTGAGTGTTTCAATGATCTTTCTGAGGGTTGCTTTGCCAATCCCTATTTCTTCTCCTGAAATAAACTGTGTATCTAAGTCAGCATCTGAGAGGTTGAAGTCTTGTAAGTCTAGAATAGGCTTACGGTCTTTTCTTTCCCTGACAGGGTTTGTGTTTGACCGCAGGTGAGCACGGGTACGATAGGCATGAATCAGGTTTCTAACCTGAACTTCCTTAGCATTTCCTATTCCTCCAGAAGTCGATGTGCTTTTAGCTCCTTGACCGTTGGGAAGCATTGGGAATTGCTCTTGTGCAAACTCGAAGCCTTCAAAGAATTTTTTCCAACCTTCATCAATACTTAGAGGGTCAGACTTAAATTGCTGATAAAGCGCTTCTACAGCTTTCGGGTCAGCATTGCTTAGGTAAGTATAATTGTCCATGGTGATTCTGTTCCTGACAGTTAACACAAATGTAAAGGAATGGTTTAGGCTTTGAAAACCGTATATGCGGTTTTACAAATATATTAGATTGAAGTTTAATTTATGACCAAGCCAATTTTTGGGTCCTAGTCATTAGTTGATTGCAGCTCAATTATTTAGAGCATGTTTTATTAGATTAAAAAAAAAGATTACCTTTGCATTCCTTTTTCAGGACGTGTTCCTGAAAATTTGAGGACGAGATCCTCGTAGAACTAAAAGTTATATGGCTGTTAAAATCAGATTGGCCCGAAGAGGCCGCAAAAAAAGAGCGATGTATGATGTTGTCATCGCTGACGCAAGAGCACCACGTGATGGTCGCTTTATCGAAAAAATTGGAACCTACAATCCAAACACTGACCCTGCATCGATAAATATCGATGATAACAAGGCCTTTGATTGGGTAATGAAGGGTGCACAACCTACAGATACTGTTCGAGCAATGCTCTCTTATAGAGGCGTTATGTTCAGAAAGCATTTACAAGTAGGTGTGGATAAAGGAGCAATCTCTCAAGAAGAGGCTGACAAGAAATTAGCTGCATGGGTTGAAACTAAGGAATCTAAGATTTCTGGTAAGACTGATCAATTGGCAAAATCTAAGGCTGATGCAAGAACTGCAAGGCTAGAAGCTGAAGCTAAAGTAAGCGCTGCAAGAGCTGAGGCAATTGCTGCCAAAAATATTGTTGTGGAAGAGGTAGTTGAAGAAACTGTTGAGGCTGAAGCGCCAGCAGTTGAAGAAGCTGTTGCTGAAGCACCTGTAGTGGAAGAAGTTGTTGCTGAAGAGGCACCAGGTGCTGAAGCACCAGTAGTAGAAGAAGCACCAGCACCTGTAGAGGAAGTGGTTGCAGAAGCTGCTCCAGAGGTAGTTGAAGCTCCAGCAGAAGAAGTTGCGGAAGCACCAGCTGCTGAAGTTGTAGAAGAAGCGCCTAAAGCTGAGGCTGAAGAAGCTACTGAAGAGAAGAAAGCTTAAGAAAGCAATATCGCCATGACTATTGACGACTGTTATCAACTAGGTTACATTGTCAAAACACATGGTTTGAAGGGTGAAGTTCAGATTTATCTGGATGTAGATGCACCCAGTGATTATAGAAATTTGGAATCAGTTTTTGTTCTTCAGGGACAACAGCTGGTTCCTTTTTTTATTGAGTCCATGAGTAATCTGAACGGTGCTAAGGCGATCGTGGGATTCGAGGATGTGGATACTTTTGAAGCAGCTCAAGCACTGAAGGGAAGTGAATTGTATTTGTCCCTTGATTCCCTTCCTCAACTGTCAGGTAACGAATTTTATCTTCACGAAATTATCGGTTTTGATCTTAAGGATGTAACTACTGATATGATAGTTGGTAAGATCGGTAATGTCATTGAGTCAGGGCCACAGCTGTTATTTTCGGTTCTAGCAGAAGGGGAAAAGGAAATATTAATTCCTTACACAGAGAGTCTTTTAGTTTCCCTCGATCGATCGACAATGACAATTTCTTTAAATGTCCCAGAAGGTTTAATAGATATCTACTTAGAAGAAAATGAGGATTGATATCATTACTTGTTTACCCAAACTATTAGAAAGTCCATTCGGTCATTCAATTCTTCAACGTGCCCAAGATAAAGGTATCGTAGAAGTTGTGGTTCACGACCTGAGAGCATATGCTCTTAATAAGCAGAAACAGCTTGACGATTATGCCTATGGCGGAGGAGCCGGAATGGTGATGCAAATAGAGCCAATTGATAACTGTATTACAGCATTGAAGGCTAAGCGAACGTATGATGAGGTGATCTATATGACGCCTGACGGAGAAACGCTCAACCAGCAAATGGCTAATGAGCTATCATTAAGGGGTAACCTAATAATACTTTGCGGACACTACAAAGGTGTGGATGAGCGTGTACGTGAACTGTTCATTACTCGTGAAATTAGTATTGGAGACTATGTGCTTTCGGGAGGAGAATTAGGTGCAGCTGTCCTTTCGGATGCTATTATTAGATTAATTCCAGGTGTATTGTCTGACGAAACGTCCGCCTTAACAGACTCTTTTCAAGATAATTTGCTAGCACCACCCGTTTATACTAGGCCGGCTGAATATAAGGGAATGACAGTGCCTGAGGTACTACTTTCTGGTCATGAGAAGAAAATTGAGGAGTGGAGATTCCAACAATCTTTGGATAGAACGAAAAGTAGACGCCCAGACCTCTTAGAGGACTAAAATATTTCTGACCGAGTATCAGTTTATAAAAAAGTAATTTCTATATTTGCATTCCAATTTTGGCAACCCCAGATTAAGAACGAAGATTATGAGCGATCTTATCAAATTTATTGAGCAAGAAAGTAACGAGAGAAGGGCTTCTTTTCCTCAATTCGGTGCAGGTGATACGGTTAACGTTCACGTAAAAATTAAAGAAGGAGCAAAAGAAAGAATTCAGCAGTTTCAAGGAACTGTGATTCAAAGAAAAAATTCAGGTTCTAATGGTGAGACTTTCACTGTAAGGAAGATCTCTGGAGGTATTGGTGTGGAAAGAATTTTCCCTTTGCTTTCTCCAAACCTTGACAAAGTAGAGGTATTGAGAAGAGGTAAAGTGAGAAGAGCTAGACTTTACTACCTAAGAGGTCGACAAGGTAAGGCTGCTAGAATCAAAGAGAAGCTTTCTAGATAAAAGCATTAGCTATGAAATTATTAAAGCCCCGACTTGTCGGGGCTTTTTTCATTTTAGACACTTATGTCGCGTCATTTTGTCACTATTTCAAAAAAGGCTCGTTAATTGCAATTAGGTGCAAAACTTGGAAATGGCTACAATCAATTTTCATAAATATCAAGGAACAGGCAATGACTTCGTTATGATAGATAATCGTGAAGAAGGCTTTGACAAATCTGATTTGAAATTGATTGCATCTCTTTGCGATCGAAGATTTGGGATCGGTGCCGATGGTGTGATCTTGATTGAGAATTGTGAGCGTGCTGATTTTGAGATGGTTTATTTCAATCCTGACGGATCTCAATCACTTTGTGGGAATGGAAGTCGATGTGCGGTAATGTTTGCTAATCATTTAGGATTGATCCAAAATGAGACAACATTTCTAGCCATAGACGGAGTGCACAAGGCTTACATTGAGGAGGAAGAGGTTCGTCTCCTCATGCATGATGTGTCGACCTACGAGATGATTGACCAAGATTTTCTGATTGACACGGGCTCACCCCATTATATTAAATATGTGGATAGCACAGATTCAATTGATTCAATAGTGGAGGGTAGAAAAATTAGGTATTCTGATCGCTTTTCTGCCGCTGGCGTAAATGTTAACTTTTTGGAGTTGACTGGCGAAGGTGAATTGAAGATAAGAACCTATGAACGTGGTGTGGAAGATGAGACGTTGTCTTGCGGTACTGGCTGTACTGCCGCTGCACTTTCGCTTGGGCTCAAAACAGGAGTTGAGCAAGTAAAGCTTAATGCCATTGGTGGAGCGTTAAAAGTATCCTTTAAGAAGGATGGAGAGCTTTTTAAAGACATATACCTTATAGGGCCAGCCGAAAGAGTTTTCGCTGGGGAAATTACCCTGTAAGATTATAGGGTCAAGCTTTCTTTATTAGTAGACAAGAAATTAACTTTAGCATATAAAGATTTAATATGAGCATTTTAACGAAGGGGATATCAAAGCTTTTCGGAAGTAAATCAGATAGAGACGTCAAGGAGGTTACTCCAGTTGTCGCTCAAATCAATGAGGTTTATGATACGTTAGCAGATATCAGCGATGACGAATTAAGAGGGAAGACCCAAGAATTTAAAGATCGTATCGCAGATGATCTTAAGGGAATAGACGGTGAAATTGCGGCCCTTCAGCAGCGTATAGCAGACGAACCAAACCTAGACATTCAGGAAAAGGAAAACATCTTCCAAGCCATTGATAAGCTAGAGGAAACACGAGACGAAGAGCTGGAAGTAGTGCTCAAAGACATTTTGCCTGCAGCCTTTGCCAATATGAAGGAAACCGCACGGAGGTTTAAGGAGAATGGCAAGCTAGTAGTGAAAGCGACTATGATGGATCGTCAATTATCTACAAATGGCGATCATATTCAAATTGATGGTGAGACAGCCACTTGGCACAACGAGTGGGCTGCTGCGGGCAATATCATGAAATGGGAAATGCTCCATTATGATGTTCAATTGATTGGTGGTATAGTGCTTCACAACGGTAAGATTGCTGAGATGGCTACCGGTGAAGGAAAAACTTTAGTGGCTACGCTTCCAGCGTATTTAAATGGGCTAGCAGGTAGAGGCGTTCATGTAATTACTGTAAATGATTACCTCGCAAAACGAGATTCAGAGTGGATGGCACCACTGTTCCAATTTCATGGACTGTCTATTGACTGTGTAGACAAGCACCAACCTAATTCCGAGGAACGAAGAGAAGCTTATCGTGCAGACATTACATACGGCACGAATAACGAGTTTGGTTTCGATTACTTAAGAGACAACATGGCACGCGAGGAGAAAGAACTCGTGCAGCGTAAGCACCATTATGCTATGGTGGATGAGGTTGATTCCGTTTTAATCGATGAGGCGAGAACCCCTTTGATTATTTCTGGACCTATTCCACGTGGAGACGAACACGAATTCTATGAGCTTAAGCCACGAATTCAAAAGTTGGTCGATGCTCAAAGAAAGATTTGTGGCCAATACCTTAACGATGCTAAGCGATTACTGAAAGAAGGTAATGATCAAGAAGGTGGCGTAGCTTTATTCAGAGCTTTCAGAGGTTTACCTAAGTACAAACCTTTGATTAAATTCTTAAGTGAGACAGGCGTAAGAATGACCATGCAGAAGACAGAGAACTTCTATCTGCAGGACAATCAAAAAGCAATGCCTCAGGCAGATGAGCCACTTTATTTCACTATTGATGAAAAGACAAATGCGGTCAACCTCACGGAAAAGGGGACTGACCTCATTACTGGAGAAGGTGAAGATCCTCATTTCTTCATTATGACTGATATTGGTGAGACGGTTGCTAGATTAGAGAAGGATGATGCGCTCACTGATGATGAGAGGCTAAAACAGAAAGATGAGGCGATAAAGGATTACAGTATTAAGGCGCAAAGGATCCATACCGTAAATCAATTACTCAAAGCCTTTACCATGTTCGAGCGTGATACTGAGTATATCGTGGCCGAAAATAAGGTAAAGATTGTTGATGAGCAGACGGGTCGTGTAATGGATGGCAGAAGATATTCCGATGGCCTCCATCAGGCGATTGAAGCAAAAGAGAATGTAAAGGTGGAGGATGCTACTCAAACATATGCGACCATTACCCTCCAGAACTACTTTAGAATGTATCATAAGCTTGCTGGTATGACGGGTACAGCGGAGACAGAAGCGGGTGAGTTCTGGGAAATCTATAAATTGGATACAGTTGTAATTCCTACAAATAGGCCAATCACAAGAGATGATAGACAAGACAAGGTCTACAAAACTGTTCGCGAGAAATTTAATGCGGTTGTAGAAGAAACCGTAGAGTTAACTGAGCAAGGCAGACCCGTTTTGGTAGGTACTACATCTGTTGAGATTTCTGAGTTACTCAGTAGAATGCTCAACCTGAAAAAGATCAAGCATCAAGTGCTTAACGCAAAGCAACACGCAAGTGAGGCTGACGTTGTTGCCGCAGCTGGTAAGCCAGGTACGGTGACCATTGCCACTAACATGGCGGGTCGTGGTACTGATATTAAGCTCCATCCAGACTCGAAAGCTGCTGGTGGTCTTGCGATCATCGGTACGGAACGTCACGAATCAAGACGTGTTGATAGGCAGTTGAGAGGTCGCGCAGGACGACAAGGAGATCCAGGAGCATCTCAGTTCTTTGTTTCTTTAGAGGACAACCTAATGCGTTTATTTGGTTCGGATCGTGTAGCCAAGTTAATGGATAGAATGGGATTGAAAGAGGGCGAAATGATTCAGCACTCAATGATTACCAAGTCTATCGAACGCGCTCAGAAAAAGGTAGAAGAAAATAACTTCGGTACGCGTAAGCGTTTATTGGAATACGATGATATCATGAATCAGCAGAGAACTGTGATTTATGACAGGCGTAGAAATGCACTGAAAGGTGAGCGTCTACAGCTGGATATCATGAATATGCTTTATGATACCTGTGAAGATATCGTCAACAATAGCAAGGGCTCTGAGGACTTTGATGCATTCAAGTTAAGCTGCATTAGTACACTAGGTATTGACTCTAAAATTGATCAGGCAGCATTCAGTGGCACTGAATTCAATACGCTTGTGAATGACCTTTATGATGAGGCTTTTGCTGCTTACAGACATAAGAATGATACAATGGCTGCGAATACCTTGCCATTGCTGAAGCACATTCAAAAGGAACGTGGGGCAACAGTCGAGAATATTCTATTACCATTTACTGATGGTAAGCGTCAGATTGGTGTCCCTGTTAACCTACAGCAGACTATAGACTCAGAGAATGCAGAAATGATCAAGGCCATGGAAAAGGCAATCACCCTAGGGGTAATTGATCAGACTTGGAAAGAGCATTTGAGAGATATGGATGATTTGAAACAGTCGGTCCAAAATGCAGTCTATGAGCAGAAAGATCCACTTTTGATCTACAAGTTCGAGGCTTTTGAGTTGTTTAAAACCTTCCTTTCTAAAGTAAACGAAGAGACAATGTCGTTTCTTTCTAAGGCTAGAATTCCTACAGAGGATCCTAACAGAGTTCAAGAAGCACGTTCTGCAAAACGTCAAGATTATAGCGAGTCAAAAGCAGAGTCTCAAAGCGCTTTGGCTGGCAGACAGGATACTCGTAATAGACCTCCGGTAGAAAAAGTCGCTCCAATTAAGTCTGACAAGGTTTTTGGTAGAAATGATCGTGTATCTGTTCAGTATCCAGACGGAAGTGTCAAAAAAGACGTTAAGTTTAAGACTGTAGAAGCAGACATCGTATCTAATAAGTGTGTAGTAATTGATGAATAGGTTCTTCCTCAATATCGTTTTAGTTTTCCTGATCGTTGGCTTGGGGTTAGTAGGTTGTACAAAATCAACTATTCCTCAAAAAACTGAAGTGGCTGATTTGTCCTTTTCTGAGGATTTATCTCAATATAACCCACAAGTTAAACAGGTAAACCTTGACGAAGGGAAGGAAGCTGAAGTGATTCAAAACGAACCATTAGAGACGCGGTTTGATATTTCAAATCAACTCAATGCCTTGATTGACTCCATGCGAGTGGGCAATGACTCCATCAGAATGACTAATGGTTACACGATACTGGTGTACTCTGGAAATAATGGTACTGAGGCTGGTCGAGTGAGGAACAGATTGTTTGATATTGTACCAGACATGACCGCGCGTTACACCTACAAACTACCAACATACTTTGTTAAGGTTGGTCAGTTTTATCAACAAGTTGAGGCACAATCTTTATACAGGCAAATCAGAGCATACTATCCGACTGCTTCTATCGTACCAGATAAATTTCCTATCGAGGAGAAATGATATCCGCAGATCAAATAAAGACATTAGCGAAACAGTTTGCCGAGGATGTGGTGCAGATCAGACGGCATATTCACGCAAACCCAGAACTATCCTTCCAAGAATTTGAGACCGCTAAGTATGTAGCAGAACAGTTGCGAGCCTTGGGTATCGAACCTAAGGAAGGAGTTGCTGGTACCGGCCTTACGGCAATTATCAAAGGAAAAAATCCCGAATCAAAAACAGTTGCACTGAGAGGAGATATGGATGCACTTCCAATTCTCGAAGCCAATGACATTGACTATAAGTCGACCAATGAAGGGGTGATGCATGCTTGTGGTCATGATGTTCACACAGCATGTGTCTTAGGTGCTGCACGGATCCTAAATGAATTAAAAGATCAATTCGAAGGCACAGTAAAGCTTGTGTTTCAACCAGGAGAAGAAAAGAACCCAGGGGGCGCATCACTAATGATAAAAGACGGTGCTCTGGAGAATCCTAGACCCAATCGTATGATGGGCCAGCATGTAATGCCGTATATACCGACTGGGAAAGTTGGTTTTCGAGAAGGGATGTACATGGCGAGTGCGGATGAAGTCTACCTTACTGTAAAGGGTAAAGGAGGACATGCTGCTCTTCCAGACAAGGTCATCGATCCAATTATAATTGCTTCACATATTTTAGTGGCTTTACAGCAGGTAGTCAGTAGAAATGCAGACCCTAAAACGCCAACGGTATTGTCTTTTGGGACAATACATGGAGGGCAAGCACAGAATATTATTCCAGATGAAGTAAAGATTTCAGGAACCTTCAGGGCTTTAAATGAGGCATGGAGGTTCGAGGCACACAAAAGAATTACAAGTATTGCTAAAGGTATCGCAGAAGGAATGGGCGGAGCCTGTGACGTCAATATTGATGTAGGATATCCTTTCTTAGCGAATGATGAAATTACTACGCAAACCGCACGGGAGGCGGCTGTAGATTATCTTGGAGAAGAGAATATAGTGGAGCTTGATCTGTGGATGGGTGCTGAAGACTTTGCCTATTATACCCACGAAGTTCCGTCTTGTTTTTACAGGCTTGGAACAGGGAATGAGGAAAAGGGTACAACCAATGGAGTGCATACCTCAAACTTCAATATTGATGAAGATGCTATCGAGCTAGGGATTGGCCTTATGGCATGGATTGCTTTGAATCAATTGAGAACATAAAAAGGCAATAAAAAAGGCAGCCCAAAGGCTGCCTCAAAAATTATCATTTCATTTTATCTTACGCTAAATCTTCGTCATCTTTTCCAAAGTCACCGCGAACGGCTTCACTAATATTGATGAGATGATCGCCAATCTTTTCAGCTGAGAAGAAAAGATCCTTATAGATGATTCCACTCTTTACATCGTATTCTTTTTGCTCAGTAGATTTGAGGTGTTTCTTCCTCAGCTTTGACTTCAGGCTATTGATTTCTTTTTCAATTTCAATCGCCTGTTCAATGTTTACTTTACCAAATGGACCTTCCAAATTGCTTTTCATAACCGAGAATGCCTGATCTATGAGATGGAGAATTTTGGTAACGTTCTCATGTTGCTTTACAGTGAATTTCAGATTTTGTTTATTCCCTCTGTGAATGTCTTGTGACATTCTAAGGATGATATCGGCAACCCTTTCTAAGTCTGTAGAGATACTTAATAGTGACCGGAGGGTTATGGATGAATCTTCTGATAAACGTTGTTCAGAAATTTTCACCAGAAAACTAGCAATATTTTCCTCTATCTCATCTGTCATTGATTCATATTCTAAAATCTTGTCACGATATTTTACTCGTTTTGACTCGCTCTCCTCTAGCAATTGCTTCTTTAGTAACTCCATCATTTTCATGGTGATCTTACCAAACTTGATGGTTTCCTTCTGTGCCTCAACGATTGATAATTCCGCAGCTAATGGAGCTCCTTGGGAGCCTAGATATGTTAGATGGAACTCTTCGTCCTCATCACCTTTTGACACTACTAACCTTGTTGCCAAGCGTACAAGTTGTGGAACAAACCAGATCATGATTAGAACATTCATACTATTGAATAAAGTATGGAATGTTGCTAGTGTGAACTTATCGGCATCATCTCCAGTAGGTGCTGGCCAGATATAATGAATTAAATCTATAAAATATGGTAACAGAATAACCATCCATGTGACCCCAATGATGTTGAACATCGAGTGAATCTTGGCTGATCTTTTGGCATGGACATTACCAATAAGTGCAGCTAATTCTGCAGTTATAGTGGTTCCAATATTTTCACCCAGCACCATTGCGGCTCCAATTTCAATTGGAAGACCCTGCGCACAAAGTACAATGGTAAGTGACATGGCTGCACTGGAAGACTGAACGATAATCGTCAGAAGCGTTCCTGCAGCAACAAACATCAGTCTTGACCAAATACCAGGGTTACTGTATTCTGTAAGGAAAGCAAGAATATCAGGGTTACTCTTGATATCAGGAACGGCTTCTTTAAGCGCTGCAAGTCCCATGAAAAGTAGTGCAAATCCAATCAGGAATTCAGCCCAGTTTTTTAAGTTCTGCTTTTTAGAGAACATCATTGGCATTGCAACAGCAATGATTGGTAGTGCGTAAGCCGCAAGCTTGACCTTTACCCCAATTAACGAAACTAGCCAGCCAGTAATGGTAGTGCCAATATTAGCACCCATCATAACTCCTGCCGACTCTACTAAAGAAATAAGTCCCGCATTAACGAAACTTACGGTCATTACCGTAGTAGCTGAGGAAGATTGTACAATTGCCGTAATTAGAAACCCGGTTAGGACACCCGTATAACGATTTGATGTCATCGTCCCAAGAATATTTCTAAGGTTATTTCCAGCTGCTTTTTGGATTCCTTCACTCATGATCTTCATTCCATAAATGAAGAAGCCGAGAGCACCCAAAAGCTCAATTACATTCCAAATTCCGTAATCCATGATAATTAGTAGTTACTGATGAACCTCAGTTCTGTAAGATTGATTTTCAACGTAAAAGTAGGGATACTTTTTAAAACCGATATGTTATGTTTTTGTTAAGCGCACTCGGCTTGTTGTAAAGCAGACTTAACAATTACATGATGTTAAGGAAAACAATCCTAGTTCTTTATTCTATAAGTTTGCATCTTATTTTACTACGATTAAAACTACACATATACCCTTTATGCAACAACTAGCGACAGACAAGAGTAATCAACTTTCTGTTGTCAAAGGTGTATTCTATGTTTTCCTGTCCGTAGCGTTCTTTTTGTTCTGTGTTAAGCTAATGGTGGCTTCCCTTGGTGGTTTTGCGGGTAGCTTTCAAGAAAACATTTTATCCTCAGCCCTGGATCCCTTCATAGGGCTCTTTATTGGGCTTTTGGCTACGGCAATTATTCAGAGCAGCTCCACGACAAGTACGATGGTGGTTGCCATGGTTGCCACGGGTACATTGACTATTGAGGAGGCCATACCAGTGATAATGGGGGCTAATGTGGGTACCACACTAACGAGTACAATTGTTGCATTAGGTTTCATTTCGGACAAAGGAAGCTTCCGAAAAGCTGTTTCTGCAGGTATCATTCATGATTTCTTCAATATTTTGATGGTGCTGATTCTTTTTCCTCTAGAATATTATTATGGTTTTCTTTCTAAAATATCGGTTTATCTGCAACAAGCTATTTTTGGAGATAGAGTAATCGAATCTGTTGGTGATTGGAAATGGTTTTTTGATTTAGGAATCGCGGATTCCATTTCAGGACTAATTCAAAATGACATTGTTATGATGATTCTGTCATTTGTTTTACTGTTTTTGTCAATTAAGTTGCTTACAAGCGTTATCAGAAAATCTGTCATTGGCGACTCTCAAAACAAGTTGAGAAAATTTGTTTTTCAGAAACCCATAAAGTCGTTTGGTTGGGGTGTATTGATTACTTCTGCTATTCAATCGAGTTCGGTTTCAACTTCTCTACTAGTGCCCTTAGTAGCGACTAAAAAAATTCGACTGACTCATGCCTTCCCATTTATCATTGGAGCTAATATGGGTACAACCCTCACTGCATTAATTGCAGCAAGTTTCAGTTCAGAGACAGCTATGAGCATTGCAATCGCCCACTTGCTGTTCAACTTGTCAGGGGCACTTTTATTCATGCTTTTTGCAGGCGCGAGAGACGGTATGGTGAGTTTTGCTAAGAAGTTCAGTAACGTTATTACTCGGAAAAGAGTGATCGGCCTAGTCTATGTTGTCGTAACCTTTTTTCTGCTTCCTTTCCTGCTTATTTCAATTCATAAAACTCAAATAGATAAGACAAGTGTTTCAGAGGAGAAGGAGGTTTTAAAAATTGAAAATAACAAATAAAAAATTTGATTATACGTGTAAAGCATGCTTTACATCTAATGTTTTATTTAGGATGACATAACTTTTTATCAGATGATATTTATCAAACGAATACTTTTTATGAGCATAAAATATAGAAGAGTTTCTCTAGGCTTATTTATGTTATCTCTTACTGCTAGTATATCGGCACAGGACATCACAAACAACAAATTTGGAAAGGGTCTTCAAATTATTGGAGCAGACTCGTCTTTCTCCATGAAGTTCAGTACTAGGTTTCAGACATTGTACTTAGGCGAACTTGATTTGGATAGTGACGAATGGAGTGACAGGTTCTTGGTTAGGCGTGCTAGGTTAAAATTTGATGGCTTTGTTCATGACCCTGCCATTACTTATAAGATTGAGCTCGGTATTTCTAATAGAGATCATTCGGGAGGAGATATTGATCAAGTTGGTAACACTTCAAGAATTATCCTAGATGCTGTTGTTAAATGGCAGGCCACAAAGAATTGGAGCATTTGGTTTGGTCAAACAAAGCTACCAGGCAATAGGGAGAGAGTAATTTCTTCTCAGAAACTTCAGTTTGTGGATCGTAGCCTTTTGAATTCTAGGTTGAATATTGATCGTGATATTGGTGTTCAAGTCAGACACGAAAACTCGATTGGTGAAAAGGGTGTTTTAAAGAAAATGTTCTCTTTATCAATGGGTGAGGGGCGTAATATTATTTCGGCAAATACGGGAGGATATGATTTTACCTACAGGTTGGAGTACCTGCCTTTTGGGAACTTTCAAAGTAGTGGCGATTATTTCGCTTCTGACCTAAAAAGAGAATCACGTCCGATGTTGGCTATTGGATTAACATACGACATTAATAAAGATGCCGCTAGGCAAAGAGGTCAGCTTGGTAATTTTGTTTTAGACTCAAATGGAAATCAGTTCGCAACTGACCTTTCTACCATTTTTGCTGACTTTATGTTTAAGTATAATGGGTTTTCAGTAATGGGTGAGTATGGAAATAAGACTTCATCTGAAGATATTTTTGCAACACTCGACAACGGTTCAACGATTAAATATGTAACTGGTGAAGCCATCAATCTTCAAGCAGGCTACCTTTTTAAGGGTAATAGCGAACTCGCACTTAGGTACACTTCATTGAGTCCAGATAACATTACATTCTCTGGTTTACGCGAAGAAAAACAGTATACGCTAGGCTATTCTAAATATATAGTTGGTCATAGTCTTAAGATTCAAAGTGATTTTTCTTACCTAGATAGAACTGGTTCAAGTAACAAATTGGTCTATAGATTTCAGGTTGAGGTTTCATTCTAAATCTTAAAACATTCTTTCAGGCTAAAGACTTATTGTATCTATAATTAAAAGCTTCTTTCAGTTCAATGGAAAAACCTTCAAACAATAGGCTCCTCGAAGTAGCAAAAGTATTCTTTCGTCTTGGTTGCATAGCCTTTGGCGGACCTGCTGCTCATGTTGCTATGATGGAAGATGAAATAGTGACGAAAAGAAAATGGATGGATCGTCAGCATTTCTTAGACCTGATGGGTGCTACTAACCTAATCCCTGGCCCTAATTCAACCGAGATGACAATGCATTGCGGTCATGAACGAGCGGGTGTTCCTGGTCTTTTCGTAGCAGGCATCTGCTTTATTTTTCCTGCTGTTGTGATTACTGGAGTCTTTGCTTGGCTTTATGCTGAGTATGGACAGTTACCTGAAGTGGAGTCTTTTATATTTGGTATTAAACCAGCCGTACTAGCAATTATAGCCGGTGCAGTTCTTAAGTTGGGTAAAAAGGCCTTAAAAGGATGGGAACTTGGGGTATTAGGAGGACTAGTTCTCTTAGCAAGCATTCTTGGTGTCAATGAAATTTTAGCACTTCTGATAGCTGGAATCGTGGGAATGATATATTTCACTGCTAGCGGTGGAGTTACAATAAAGTCTTTCGTTACTCCTATAGCCCTCTGGTCGATTTCTGCTATCACTGTTACTAAAGTCACAGCGCTCAAAGTATTCTGGAGTTTTCTTAAAGTTGGTGCGGTCCTGTACGGCAGCGGGTATGTACTTTTTGCCTATCTCGATGCAGAATTAGTTTCTAATGGACTTTTGACGAGAGAAGTACTTATCGATGCGGTAGCAATTGGTCAGTTTACACCCGGTCCTGTGCTTTCAACTGCAACCTTTATTGGTTACCAAATGGCAGGAGTAGGGGGTGCAATTGCGGCCACTGCTGGTATTTTTCTCCCTTCCTTTTTATTTGTTTTTATCTTAAACCCACTGGTGCCTAAAATGAGGAAGTCCAAATCTTTGCGGTTTTTCCTGGACTCAGTTAATATTGCGGCAGTAGCAGTTATGTTAGGCGTGTTAGTGGAAATGGGTATGGATACTCTTGTAGGTTGGCGCTCTTTGGTCATTTTAGCCATTGGTTTGTGGGCTACATTTGGCACAAAAAAAGTCAATGTTATGTGGTTGGTAATTGGTAGTGCTTTGTTGGGCTATTTGCTTAATCTGATTTAAGCCATCGCCTTTTTCAATTATTGTTGCCGAAAGGTAATCGTTTCGTCTCTTCTGTTTAAATTGTCTTCAAATTGAAACCTTGGGACTGTTTGACTTTGATAAATTAGTAGAAACCCTTACCGGTTATCTTGAGACTAAAATTGAGTTATTGAAACTCGATGCCAAAGAGGAACTGAGTGGATTCATTGCTAAGTCACTAATATTCTTGTTCGTCTTGGTTTTTGCCTTTCTAACCCTCCTGTTGTTTTCTTTGGGATTATCTAGTGTGCTCAATTCATATTTAGGTAGTAGTTATTTAGGCTTTTTAATCGTAGGGGTAATATATCTGACTCTAGCGCTTCTTGTTTATAGTCAGAGGTCAACACTTGTGAATAAAGTGAAGAGAGAAGTTATCGAGGATAGTTTGGAAGAAGATTTATAATTGATATGTCAAAACGAGAAGAACTTCAAAGTGCGAACGACAAGTTCAAGAATACTCTTGAAACACAAGTGGAAGACATCAAGCACAACTTTGATAAAGTAGGGAAAACGGCACTAATAGTAGGTGGTGGGCTAGTGGCTGCCTATTTGTTGTCTACTGCTTTTACGGGTTCGGATAAAAAGAAAAAGGTTAAAGGGGAAAAGACTAACAAGGAGGAGACTGAAAAGAGTGAGGGTACTCATTTTAAAGACAACTTACTAAGCACTACCTTGAAAGAGCAGGCTATCATTTTTTTACTGGGCTTAGCCACCGAAAGATTGTCAGCATTTTTGAAAGATTCAGATAAGGATGAGAAGTAGTCAAGTAAATTCCTCCTTTGTTGACTTGAATACTTCTGGAAGGAAGGCGCTGGCCGTATTGTTTGATCCTGACGATACCGATGAGCATAGCCTGATTAAGAGCTTGAATGTTTGCTTAGCACAAAAGGTTGACTTCATCTTTGTAGGAGGTAGCTTGGTGACTTCTAGTAATTTGCATGAGGTGGTTAGCATGATCAAATCCTACACGGACATACCATGCATTCTCTTTCCTGGCAATGCAATTCAAATTGATAGCTCAGCAGACGCCATTTTGTTTCTATCTCTAATATCTGGCCGCAATCCAGAGCTTTTGATTGGTCAACATGTTGTGGCTGCCCCTGTGGTAAAGCGGAGTAACCTAGAGGTGATTCCTACAGGTTATATGCTTGTCAATTCTGGCAAGCCTGCAAGTGCTTCTTATATCAGTAACTCACAACCTTTACCAAACGACAAGCCAAGTCTATCTGCGAGCACTGCATTAGCAGGTGAGATGCTAGGGTTAAAAACGATCTATATGGATGCTGGTAGCGGAGCAGATGAACCTATTTCTCCAAAAGTCATTAAAGCGGTAAAGAGAGCTATCGAGGTGCCGCTAATAGTCGGAGGAGGTATAAATACACCAGCTAAAGCCAAACAGGTATTAGATGCCGGTGCAGACATTATTGTTATCGGTAACGGGGCACAAAAAAACCTCAGCCTGTTAGCTGAGGTTTCTAAAGTTGTTCATTTCTACAAAGAAGCCTTAAATGTTAATTAGGCTTTCGCGTCTTCTCATTTTTCCTGCAGGAATTCCAAACATCATTTTGAATCTTCTACAGAAGTAGGCGGTGTCTTTATAGCCAACTTCTCTACCAATATCTCGAATGCTCTTTTTGGTAGTTCTCAATAGATCTACCGCTGCTTCCATTCTTTGATATTCTATATAGTCTTGTGGGTTGATCCCAGTCAGCATTTTAAAATACTGGCCTACATAATCCTCTGAGACATTGGCCACACGGGCAAGGACTTTATTGGACAAGTCTCCACCAATGTTCTTCTTGATATAACTGAAAATATCAATGAGTCTTGGGTCTTTGAAGTAGGTGCTATTCGTAACCAATTGCTCTACAAACAGTCTATTATCTAGAATGTATCGAATCAATTCAACAACTAGATACTCAGTATTGACTTTGATGATTCTGTTTTTACCAGGCTTAACTGAATTGTCTTCCTCAATGATCAGTTTGATCAAATCGCTCAGAACAGTAGAGTTACGAATGGCAAATGGAGTTATGTTTAGCGATGAGAAGAAATTGACAGAGTCAAAAACTTTAGCTTCAAACATTACTTGACTAAATCCATCAACGTCAAAATCGTTGATTTCATGGTCATTAGCATTTTGTAAATATTTTTTCTTGTTTGAAATGAACTCCTCGTTGGGTATCGCTGGAGCAGTAACTGAGCCAAATGATATGGAAAGAGATTTTCCTCCTGGTATAAAAAGCATATCTCCCTCAGACACTTTTTCTTGGTCAGGGCCAAAATAAACATCTCCATTATTCACTACAATAATGGTGTTTTCAACATCATAGAAATTATCAATGGTGACCCCCTTGACTATTTTCATGTTCCTACTCTTGATGTAGCGAACTCCTAGTGATTCGATAATTTTGTTATAATCTTCCATAGTGCTGTATGAAACGTTCGAAACAATTAACTGCGTAAAGTGTACGAATTTACGATAGTGTATAACATTAGCAAAAAAAAATGACCATTGCTCATATTTTATATGTCAATGGTCATTTCGATATAAGAATGCTACTTATTTCAATAACTCTCTTGAGATTACGATCTTCTGAATCTCTGAAGTACCTTCGTAGATCTGCGTAATTTTGGCGTCTCTCATCAAGCGTTCAACGTGATATTCTTTTACAAAGCCATAACCACCGTGAACCTGTACGGCTTCAACCGTAGTGTCCATTGCAACTTTCGATGCATAGAGCTTTGCCATGGCACTTGCCTTTCCAAAGTCTTTCTTCTGGTCTTTAAGGTGAGCAGCTTTTAGACAAAGTAAGCGAGCAGCTTCTATTTCAGTAGCCATATCAGCTAATTTAAACTGGATGGCTTGGTGTTGGCTAATCGGCTTACCGAAAGCTTTTCTCTCTTTGGAGTAAGCCAATGCTAATTCATATGCTCCTGAGGCAATACCGAGTGCTTGCGCAGCTATTCCGATTCTACCTCCACTTAAAGTAGACATAGCGAACTTGAAGCCGAAACCATCTTCTCCAATTCTATTTTCCTTTGGAACCTTTACATCAGTAAACATTAAGGAATGAGTATCTGAACCCCGGATTCCTAATTTGTTTTCTTTTTTGCCAACAACGAAACCGTCCATTTCTTTCTCTACGATAAGACAGTTGATGCCACGGTGTCCTTTTTCTCTATCTGTTTGTGCAACTACCAAATAAACAGACGCTGTGCTACCATTGGTAATCCAGTTCTTTGTTCCGTTTAATAAATAGTGATCTCCCTTGTCTTCTGCAGTGGTTTGTTGTGAAGTAGCATCTGAGCCAGCTTCAGGTTCAGATAAGCAGAACGCTCCTATCTTCTCGCCTGTAGCAAGTGCCGTTAAATACTTTTGCTTCTGTTCTTCTGTTCCGAATTTTTCGATACCCCAGCATACTAGGCTATTGTTAACAGACATACAAACACTTGCGGAAGCATCAATTTTTGATATTTCTTCCATGGCCAAGACGTATGAGATTGTATCCATACCACCTCCGCCATACTTTGGGTCAACCATCATCCCCATAAACCCTAGCTCGCCCATTTTTTTGACTTGCTCGGCTGGAAATCTTTGGTGTTCATCTCTATCAATAACACCTGGTAATAGCTCAGTGTTAGCAAACTCTCTGGCCGCGTCTCTTACCGCAATATGTTCTTCTGTTAACTCGAAATTCATTAGAAATTTTTTAACGAACGTTTGTTAGGCAAAGTTAATCAATTCACTAAAAATTGCTAGTCATTTCCTAGGAATGACATGGCATAAAAAAGTAGCATTGCCAAGGAACCTAGTGCAGCGACTAAATACGTTTTGGCGGCAGCATTTAAGGCATCTGTCGCCATGTCATGTTCTTCGCCTTGCGTAATATTTCTTTGATCTACCCAAGCCAATGCCCTTTTGGTGGCATCGTATTCTACAGGTAGTGTGATAAAGGCAAATAGCGTGAAAACTGAGTAAACCCCAACGATCAGTATACCTGCCATTTCATAAGGAAGGAATGAAGCGCCAACGCCAAAAATCATCACAAAGAAAAGGATATTTAAAATCTTACCGCTTAAGGCTTGCAAAGGCACAAGAGTAGATCTCATTTTTAAAGGAGCGTATGCCGTGGCATGTTGAACTGCGTGGCCACATTCGTGAGCTGCAACCGCAGCAGCCATCACTGATCGACCAGCATAAACATCTGGGCTAAGGTTAACGGTTTTGTCCATAGGGTTGTAATGATCGGTTAATCTACCTTGAACAGAAACGACCTGAACGTCATCAATACCATTGTCTCTTAGCATCAGCTCAGCGACTTCTTTTCCCGACAAACCAATTTTTAGTCCTACTTCTGAATACTTTTTAAATTTTTTCTTTAGGCTGCGTTGAACTGTCCAGCTGACAATCCCTATGCTTACTATTAAAACGATAAATACTAAGTTCATATCTTTATTTTTTTATTTGCTCTATAATGTTTGTGGTAGAATAGCCGTTGACCAAGTCTATGGTTTTTACGGTTCCACCATTGGCAATTACGCTTTTTGCCCCTACAATGTTTTCCATTTTGTAGTCACTCCCTTTTACCAAAACATCTGGTAAAAGGTAATCGATCAATTCTTCTGGCGTTTCCTCATTGAATACGGTAACTGCATCAACAAAAGATAAAGCTGCAAGTATACGTCCACGGGCTTCCTCGTTATTGACGGGTCTCCCTTCTCCTTTGAGTTTCCTTACAGAATTATCTGAATTAAGCCCAATGATTAGTCTATCTCCGAATGAGCGAGCTTTCTCTAGGTAATCAATATGTCCTAAATGTAAAATATCAAAGCATCCATTTGAAAATACAACCTTGTCACCTTGGCTTTGCCAAGACTTTACAAGATCATTTAGATGCTCTTTCGACTTTATTTTGGTCTTTGTTTCCTTCAATTTTTGAGGGTTTGTACATCGTATTCACTAAGATTAAGCTTATTGATCCAAATAACAAAACAGTTATATACTGCGATGTATGGAGTATGAGCGCAAATATCTTTCCATCCTCAGATTCTATGCCATAAAGGACTAAGATGCCTGCCACAAAGGCATGAAACGGACCGAAACCATTTGGTGCAGGCGTTGCCATGCCAAAACTTCCCATTACTAGAATTGACATGCCAGCTAAAACTCCTAAGTCTTTGGTCATTTCCGATCCGAAGGTGATGACGTAAAGCATTAAAAAGTACAGCAGCCAAATGCCTATAGTAGCGGACCAAAATCCTTTTTGATTCTTTAGTTTTTTTAAACTGAGTATGCCTTCGAGTAACTGGTTAACAAATGACTTCACCTTTTGAACCAAGTTGATTTTTTCAGAAAGCTTTGAAAAGAAGATCACGTAGATGCCGATCATACCTAAAACAAAAAGCATCATTAGCAGCCACCAGTTGGATGATATGAATTCAACAGCAGCGTTTTTTACCCAAATGAATTTCCCATGGAGTAAATCGAATTGTAAAAAGAAGGTGATCGCTGAAATGATCAAGAGCATGATGAGGTCAATAACTCTTTCTGTAACGACTGTTCCAAGGGAAAAGGCTACCGGTACCTTATCGGTACGGTTAATCACTCCGCAGCGGGTGACTTCGCCTAGTCGAGGTACGAGAGAGTTGACTAGGTAGCCAATCATTACTGCGAAGTAACTTTTTAAAGTGCCTACTTTGTGGCCGGCACTTTTTAGAAGCAAATTCCACCTCCAGGCTCTTAAAAAGTGGCTTATCAGTGAAAGTCCTATACTCAATAGGATCCAAGAGTAGTTAAACTCCTTCAGCGCATTTTGAACCTTCTCGAAGGGGATGTCTTTGAATAGGTACCAAAACAGAATTGCCGTTATCGAAAGGATAAGACTATACTTAATGATGGATTTTGGGTTTCCTTTCAAAAGATAATTTAGTTTATTTTGTTGTCCTTGTCAGGAAAGATGATCGTTGGTTTGTGACTTTTTGCTTCTTCAAAGTCCATTATAGCATAAGATACAATAATGATTACATCTCCTACTTGAACTCTGCGGGCTGCAGGGCCATTAAGGCAGACGGTTCCACTATCCTTTTCTCCTCTAATCACATAGGTTTCAAAACGTTCCCCGTTGTTGACGTTCACGATTTGTACCTTTTCATTTTCAATAATATTTGAAGCTCCCATTAGCGATTCATCCAATGTGATACTTCCTACGTAGTGTAACTCAGCTTGGGTTACCTTGGCGCGATGAATTTTAGACTTAAAGACCTCTATTTGCATTTCTCCTCCTGAAAACGAGCGCAATACTAAGAAATTAACATCAAGTTATCTATCAATCTTACTTGACCTATTTCAGCTGCAATGCACAGCGCAATCTTTTCCTTGTCTTTCAATTGTTGTGTTGGTTTGAAATCATCTGTATTCACAATTTCAAAATACTCAAGGGCTAAACGATCAGAGGCAGAGAAAAGTTTTTGGACTTCGGCTCTTACAGTTATGGTGTCTATTCCTGATAGAAGTCTCTCTTGAGCTTTATTTAGGGTTTTAATAATTAAGGTAGCTTCCATCAATTCCTCTGTCGATAGTCTCATGTTTCGAGAAGACATGGCTAGGCCGTTGGGTTCACGCATAGTGGGAACCATATTCATCTGGATAGGGAAATTGAGTTGATCGACAAGTGCCTTAATAATGTAGAATTGCTGAATATCCTTTTGACCAAAAAACGCTTGGTCTGGTTGTATGATATTGAAAAGCTTAGAAACTACTAAACCCACTCCATCGAAATGACCTGTTCGGAACTTCCCCTCAAGCTGTTCACCGATATTATCCAGTTTTATTTTCAAGGAAGGGGGTGAAGGGTAGATCTCTTCATCACTGGGTAGAAATAAAGCATCACAACCAGTGTCAGTCAGTTTGATAATGTCTTCATCAATGGTCTTTGGGTATTTCGTGAGGTCTTCTGGGTTATTAAATTGAGTAGGGTTAACGAAAATGCTAGCGACTGTGAAGTCGCACTTTTTCTTTGAGGCCTCAATTAACTTCAGGTGTCCTTGATGAAGGGCGCCCATAGTAGGGACAAGGCCAATTGGTTTTTTGGCTTCTCGAGTATTTTGGAGAATGTTTCTTACCTCAATTATTGTCCTGCAGATTTCCATAGTGACTTTTAACGGTTATTAACGCTGTGCGAGAGACACTATATTGCCTTTTTCTGTAAAATTGAAAGATTTTTGACCCAAATTCCGTAATTTTGTGGCTCTTTTTCAAGGAAAAGATTTCATTTAATTTCCATAAAGTATGTCAAAATTAAGAATTCTGTACGTAGCAAGTGAAATTCAGCCGTTTCTTCAAACCTCTGAGGTATCAGACTTTGTAAGAAAACTACCTCAAGCAATGCAAGAGAGAGGCATGGAAATTAGAATTTTAGTGCCGCGTTTCGGTCTCATTAACGAAAGAAAGAACCGATTACATGAGGTGGTTAGGTTATCAGGTATCAATATTTCAGTGGGTGATGAAGAGAAGCCATTGGTGATTAAGGTAGCTTCTATACCAAATGCAAAACTTCAAGTCTATTTTATAGACAACGAAGACTATTTCCATAGAAAAACCGTTTTCCATGACAAGGAAAATAACTTCTACGAAGATAATGATGAGCGTGCTATTTTCTTCTGCAAGGGAGTTTTAGAAACGGTTAAAAAATTAGGATGGGCTCCGGATATCGTTCATTGCAACGATTGGATGACTAGTTTGATCCCTATGTATCTAAAAACGACATATAAGAATGATCCAATATTTCAGAATACGAAATCAGTCTTTACAATATATAACAACGGCTTTGCTCACCAATTTAAAGGTGATTTGTTAGACAAAGTGAAAATGATGGATATCGATGACAGCATGTTGGAAAACCTAAAGTCTGCGGACTTTGCTGGTTTTATTAAGACAGGTGCGGAATATGCGGATGCTGTTATTAGAGCTGAAGAAGAAGCTACTGAAGCATTGAGTAACTTGTTTAAAGAAATTGAACAAGGTAGAACTGTAAGTACAATTGAAAAGGACGATAACTTTTTAGACTCCTATTTTAACTTATATAATGAACTTGTTGGCTAAGATTAGAATAGGTGGGGCGCTGATATTGGGCCTCGCAATATTTAATTCTTGTGAGGAGAAAGGCGATTTTGGATTGGGCTCGGATGACGTAGCGCCAATTGAATTCGATGTGGAGAGTATAAGTTTAAGCTCAGGTATCGTCTGGCTTGATTCTATTAACTCTGCAAATTTGGGTCGCGTCTTCGTTGGGGAGCACTCGGGTTCTGGTTTTGGAGATATGACAGCTAAGGGTTATATGGGGCTAGACTTGAATGAGGCTAGCCATCCTACACTTACGGCTGACGATATTCTCGATTCAGTAAAGATTAACTTCAATATTAACTTTTTGTATGACACTTCTTCGGCAAACCGTTCTTTGAGCCTTCGAGCCTATAAGATTGGAGAGTCGTTTCCCTCTGACCGATATATCACACGAAGCGAGCTTATTCAGACGAATGAGTTAATAGCCTCTGGTGATTTATCTATTGAAAGGTTCGACTCAGTTTATAGCGTTGACGTAGATTTGAATTGGGCACAGCAAGTTTTCGATGGTATCCGAGATGATAACGTCACGTTTGATTCACAATTAGGATTTAATGGGTTCTTTCCTGGGTTTGTTTTCCGACATGAGGGTACCTCAGATAATATTTTCGGGATAACTACAGGAGCTAATTTTGAGGTTGTTTTTTACTACTCTGTCCCTTTGACTGATGGTAATACAGCCAATCGAACAATCACCATGACAGGTGCAGGCCAACCTACATTTCATCATTTAACTTCAGATCGGTCTGCAACTGACTTTGCCGTTGTCCAAGAAACTGGTATTGAGTACGATCAAGTATCAAGATTGGTAGTTCAAGCGGGTGTGGGTTTGGTGACAAAATTGGACATCTCAGATCTTGAACGGTTTGCGAATACAAATGATAATGCAATTGTGAACTTGGCTGAGGTAACATTTGGGCCTATTGGCGATTTGCCACAAGGGCTTTCACCTCCATCTACTTTACTTCTTTTGCTTACTGATGAGAGAAATACCGTGATTAGTGATGGTGGAGCTCTCAGGGCTATTCAAGAAGATGGAGTGAATGTAATCTCTCAAGGCTTCCCGCTGCAGCTCAGGTATAATGAGACAGACAGAACCTATACTTCGTCTATAACTTCATATGTACGGTCTTACTTGAATAATACATTCAGAAGAAACGAGGTTTTTATATATCCCTCTAATATGAATCTGTCTGCCAATGGTTTGACCATTGGTTTAGATGATCTTCAAATCAAGATTTTCTACTCTCGGTTGAGGTAGCGGTTCTTATTATTATTACTTTTCGAAAAAGGCATTCAGAATTATGTGTGGAATTGTTGGCTATATTGGTAACAGAGAAGCTTACCCTATAATTATCAAGGGATTGCAAAGGCTTGAGTATCGTGGTTACGACAGTGCTGGAGTTGCACTGTTAAACGGTAAACTCAATGTCTACAAGAAAAAAGGTAAAGTTGCTGATCTTCATGAATTTGCCAAAGATCAGGATTTAACCTCAACGATAGGTATTGGGCATACACGATGGGCCACCCATGGTGAGCCTAATGACAGCAACGCACATCCTCATGTATCGATGGGTGGTAAATTAGCCATGATTCATAATGGTATTATTGAAAACTACGCTGCCCTAAAAACGGACCTAAAATCAAAAGGATATACTTTTAAAAGTGACACTGACACTGAAGTATTTATCAATTTTATAGAAGATATCTACTTAAATACCAAGGTAGATTTGGCTGAAGCGGTAAGACTGGCTTTGAATAAAGTAGTTGGCGCATATGCTATTGCTATAATATCTCTTGAAGATCCGAATCTAATGATTGCTGCAAGAAAAGGCAGTCCATTGGTCGTAGGACTTGGTAAAGATGAATTTTTCTTAGCATCGGATGCTACACCAATAATCGAGTATACAAACGAAGTGGTTTATTTAGATGACCAAGAGATTGCGATCATCAAGGATAACAAGCTGACAATTAAAAATATCGAGGACGTAGAAATGAAACCTTACGTCCAAACGGTTGATATTGAGTTAGAGGCAATAGAAAAAGGAGGGTATGAGCACTTCATGCTCAAGGAAATATTCGAACAGCCTAAATCAGTTGGCGACTGTCTAAGAGGGCGTCTTAATGCTAAGGAAGGTCACCTTCACTTAGGCGGTATTTACGACTATACTAACAAGATTTTGAATGCTGATAGAATAGTTATTCTAGCTTGTGGTACTTCTTGGCATGCAGGCTTAGTGGCTGAGTACGTTTTTGAAGAGTTTTGTAGAATACCCGTTGAAGTAGAATACGCTTCAGAGTTTAGGTATAGGAACCCAATTATCGGGGAGAAGGATATTGTTATTGCTATTTCACAATCAGGTGAAACGGCAGATACTTTGGCGGCAATTGAATTGGCGAAGTCAAAGGGAGCTACTATTATTGGAGTGTGTAATGTTGTAGGGTCATCCATTCCTAGAGCAACGCATGCAGGATCTTACACCCATGCAGGGCCAGAGATTGGGGTAGCAAGTACAAAGGCATTTACAGCCCAAATTTCCGTGTTAACGATGATGGCTTTAATGATCGCTCAGAAAAAGGGAACGCTATCCGAGAGTGCATTTAGGAGCTTATTAGTCGAGCTTGAGGCTATTCCTGATAAAATCGCGAAGTGTTTAGATCTAAATGCTCAGATTGAAATTATAGCCAAAAAATTTAAGGAGGCTACTAACTTCCTTTACTTGGGTAGGGGTTATAACTTCCCTGTAGCGCTTGAAGGCGCGTTGAAGCTGAAAGAAATTTCTTACATCCATGCTGAAGGATACCCTGCAGCAGAGATGAAGCATGGTCCAATTGCTTTGATCGATGAGAACATGCCAGTGGTGTTTATTGGCACAAAGGACTCTTCTTACGAAAAGATTGTCTCCAATATTCAAGAGGTTAAGGCGAGGAAAGGTGTGGTA
>Ga0209425_10000273_pt1 | contig 61862 bp, 58 predicted proteins | sample COG_05_FD_184749 | JGI IMG/M metagenome (GOLD analysis project Ga0209425, IMG submission 184749) | Pelagic Microbial community sample from North Sea - COGITO 998_met_05 (SPAdes) (version 2) | ecosystem: Environmental > Aquatic > Marine > Neritic zone/Coastal water | place: Helgoland, sampling...
TTATTCTAAGGTCTGGTAGTTCAGCTGGTTAGAATACCTGCCTGTCACGCAGGGGGTCGCGGGTTCGAGTCCCGTCCAGACCGCAAAATCAATCCTCCAATTCGGGGGATTTTTTGTTTTATTTTATTGTTCTTCGAAATAAAATAGTTTTTCAATCTTTATATTTAATTTAAGAGCAATTTTCATGGCTAATTCTAAAGTAGGTTTATATCGGTATCTTTCAATCGATATAATAGTTTGTCGACTTACCCCAACATTATTGCCTAATTCCTCCTGAGTGAATCCTTTTTTCTGTCTAACTTCTTTCAAGTTATTTTTTAATATCATTTTAAACGGTTCTATATAAGTAAAACTGATACAGTGATTTTATGACTGATATAGACGCAAGTAATACAATAATAAAAAAAACAATTCCACCGTCTGTTAATTGAAAGCCGTTATATAATTCCTGGTTTCCTGTGAGGTTTAATAATTCTTTATTTTGAAATTTAGAACAGACATATCCAATAAAAATGAATAAGGAGAATTCATAGAGTAAATAACCTAATTTATACGATTTCGAATTAATCATATCATCTCTTTCATCTCTTGTTTCCCTTTTTTTAAAAGCAATTTCTAATAAAGCATAGGCAATTGAAAAATAGATTATTGTACATATTATAATTTGAATTATTTTTTCAACTAAACCATCCATTAAAATCAGAGTTGTTTCTTGGTTTTCATAAAAATAAGGAAGGAATATTAATGCAAATACAATTGAATAAATAATTTCAATTAAAATTGATATTTCTTTTTTAGATAGATCCATCATTTTATTTATGAATAATTTGAAGTACTAGTATTGCAAACTTTGAAGCGGAAAAAGTGAAAAGCCCAAAAAGAGGTGATAATAATGCTACTTTCAAACCTCCTGCTATAATAGCAGGTTCTGCCGCGCCAGTTGCTTCTAGAACATCAAAAGCTGTGATGAGACCTATAAAGGCTCCCATGACACCAAGAGCTAAACCAAGCGTACCACTATTACTTATATTATTGAACATTTTTTTTGAAATTTCAATATTAGTTCTGAGATTCAAAAAAGATTTTACTGAAAAGTAAATAGATGATAATAAACAAATAAGGACTAGAGACATAAATAGCGCTCCTCCTTCCATAAATCTATTAAATAAAGTTGTTCCAATTAATCCTGTAATTATTGCCATAATTCTTAATATTTTAAGTTTCATTTAATTTTATATGTTAAGTTAACTTAACAAATATATAAAAAATAATGTTAAGTTAACTGTACATTTAAGGTAATTACTTATTTCCTAATAAAAATCTAGAATAATATTTGAACTATAATATAGAATTCAACTCAAGTATAACGTTCACTCTAAAATTTCACAGATTATTTGTAATTATAAAATTAATAGGTTGTTGTAATTTAGTTTGACTTCCGTCCAGACCGCAAAATTAGTTCTTCAGTTAGGATATTTTATGATTTATTAACTCTATTCGATACTTTAAATCTTTAATTAAAATCAGCTTGTTTTTTATTATTTACTAACTATAACCTATATTTGCAATCGTTGTGTTTCTTATAAACTTATTTGTTTATAAGAGGTTTGTAGAAAACCGATGAAGAGCTTTCCTGAAAATGGGGAGCTTTTTTGTTTAAAACCTACTTTAGGCTTTACAGGTGAATAAGCGTTACTTAAAAAGATTTTCAGGATATTATATGTTTTTCCTATCTCCAGTCTCATTATATTAAAAGCTCTACGTAAAACCATTTTAACTAATTGACTTAAAGGCTTTTTTAATTTTAGCTAACTGAATCGTTGCAATTACTACTTTTAACTATTAATAAGTAAAAAAAATCCAAAAATATTAATAGTAATTTTTTTATATGATAACAATAGATATTTCTTATTTTTTGATTTCATTGGTTTTGTTTTCCAACAAAAGAAACAACAGAAACTTCATATTATTTTTAAGCTTTTTTCTTAAAATAGATAAAGCTTTAGTCATTTGATTCTCAACAGTATTCACTGATAGGTTCTGAAAATCAGCTATTTCTTTATAAGATAGTCCACTCTTCTTACTTAACAGAAAAGTTTCTTTACACTTTTTCGGTAATTGCTTTATTTCCTTTGTTACAATTTCTATTAATCTTTTGGCTTTACTATCACCTTCATTTTCAATAAAATAATCGATTCCTTCAATATATTTTCTTTCCAAAATCGATACAGATAAATCTTTTCTGTACTGATCAATAAATTCATTGTAAACAGATTTATACAAATAGTTTTTAATTGAAATATCGGTATTTAATTTTTCACGTTTATTCCACATCCTAACAATAACATTTTGGACAATATCTTCAGATTTAAAATCATCTCTAGCGAGACTAGTAGCATAATCACATAATTCTTTATAATGAAGATCTAATAAATGTGAGTAGGCAAAGTCATCCCCTTTTTTTAGGTGTTTGATAAAATCCTTTTGGTTATTAAAGAGTTTTTTCATTGAAATTCTTGACTCTAATCGTAAACATACCAAAAAAAAATAAAAAATGCGTAGTGGTATAGTTATATCAACTTCGTTATTATAGTATAGACGTTTCTTATGGATATTAAAACAAAAAAATTAATCGTAAAATTTTTAGCAAAAGAAGCTAATTTAAAAGAGCTAAGACAGTTAGAGCTGTGGATTAGAAATCCTGAAAACGAGCATTTATTTAAAGAATATTTTAAAGCTAACCATTATGCCAATAAGGTTTTAAAAACTTATGATCTTGAAACTGCTAAGAAAAATATACTTCAACAAATAAATCGTAGAAAGGCCAAGTCAAATTATATATTTAAGTATGCAGTAGCCGCCACTCTTGCGTTAATTTTAACTACAACTTATTTCTTTGGAGATAGTTTATTTAATCCAACTGATAAAGATGTTGTTTCCCCTCCAATTTTTAATGCAAACACTATTGAATATGGAAAAGATAAAGCTGTTCTTACTTTAGAAAACGGTTCCCTAATAGCTTTGGAAAAAGGTAATAGTGTTCAGACTCAAAACGCTACAAGTAATGGAAAGGTATTAGTTTATCAAAATAAGGCTAAACAAATAGTTGAATTAGCATACAATCTATTGACGGTTCCAAGAGGAGGACAGTATGTTGTAGAACTATCTGACGGTACTAAAGTTTGGTTAAATTCAGAATCTCAGTTAAAATATCCGGTTAGTTTTATTGAAGGTCAGTCAAGGGAAGTAGAATTAGCTTATGGTGAGGCCTATTTTGATGTGTCACCTAGTTCAAAACATAAAGGAGCAAAATTTAAAGTTTTTAATCAATTCCAGGAAATAGATGTATTAGGCACAGAATTTAATATTAAAGCTTACAAAGGGGAAAGTAATGTTTACACAACATTATTGGAAGGAAAAATAAGTGTAAGTATAGATAATAAAAACCTAGGTTTAAAACCAAATCAACAATTAGATTTAGATATCAATAATAATACCTCTACTATTAAAACAGTTGATGTTTATAACGAAGTTTCATGGAAAGATGGGGTCTTTAGTTTCGAAAGCAAAACACTTGAAGAAGTAATGAAAGTATTTTCTCGCTGGTATGATATAGAAATAGTGTTTAAAAACAACTCAATCAAGAATGAAGAATTTGTAGGAATATTAAGGAAAAACAAGAATCTAGAAACAATTCTCAAAAGCTTTAAAAACTATGACGTTATTAAAAACTTTGAAATTGAAGATAAAAAAGTAGTATTAGAATAAAAAACGAGAACGAAGTTCAAACATTTTCTGGTGTATCGAACTTCGTCCTTTGTTACGTATTAATTAAAATTATGTATAACTAACACAAATCTAATTTATGGAATCTAAATTAATTAATCTACGTTTTCTCTTTGGAAAACGACTAACAATGACAATTATGAAAATATTTATCATTTTATTATGTACAACAGCCTTTTCATTGACTCCTGACACATCATTTTCACAAGGAAAGGTAATCATCGATAGAGATCAACTGGTGTCAATTGATCAGGTATTTGAGATCATAAAAGAGCAAACAGAGTTTAGTTTTTTCTATCCTAAACGTTTTTTTGAGAATACTCAAAAAATACAGTTAAAGAAAGGAGAAACTACGGTTTATAAATTATTAGAAAAAAGTTTGTCAAGTAATGATATTAGTTACGAGATAACAGAGGACAAAACCATTCTAATTATTGAAAAACCAGTTTTAAATGAGGTTAAAAAAATACAACGAATAGTTACTGGGATTGTTAGTGATGAGACTGGACAACCCATCCCTGGAGTAAGTGTTTTAGTGAAAGGAACACAAAATGGAACAGTGTCTGATTTCGATGGCAACTTTCAGTTATCATTGCAGGAAGATGCTGTCATTATATTTTCATACATAGGTTATATTACTCAGGAGTTAAATTCTTCTGTTACTATGTCAGTTGTAATGAAAGAGGATATTGCAAATTTGGAGGAAGTAATTGTAACAGGTTATGGTGGAACTGTAAAAAAAGATCTTGTTTCTGCAATTTCTCAAATAAAGGGTGAGGCAATTTCAAATCAACCAGCATCACGAGTGGATAATTTACTTCAAGGTAGGGCAGCTGGAGTTGAGGTAACAAGTTCTAATGGTGCACCTGGATCTGAGCCAGTAATCAGAATTAGAGGAATTAGCTCAATTAACGGAAATAATAAACCTCTATATGTGATTGATGGTTTTATTGCGGGCACTAGTTTCAATTTATCAAATATAAACGTCAATGATATTGAATCAATTCAAGTACTTAAGGATGCCAGTTCTTTGGCAATATATGGAACAAGAGGAGCTGCTGGTGTTGTAATTATAAACACAAAAACTGGAAAAAGTAATATTGAAGGAGAGGTAAATGTTGACGTAAATCATTATTCAACATTTTCAAAGGTAGAAAGAATGCCTAAAATTGGAGACCTTCGAACATATGCTGAATATTGGAACGAGGCTGTTACATTTGTTCCCGGACCAGATGGTTATGGAGCCAACGATTCATCTATTGCTCTTCCATATCCTAACATAGATGCATTAAATCCAACTGGGTGGAGAGATATAGTTGTAAGAAACGGGGTTGTTGAAAATACTGATGTGACTGTTTCAGGAAATTCAAAAAAATCTAATTTTAGAGTTTCATTCAACAAATGGAATGAAGAAGGTGTCATTGAATCATCTGGTTTAACTAGACATACGGTTCGTGCTAATTTTGATTCAAAAATTAGTTCAAAATTCAGAACAGGTTTACGATTAAATATATCCGAAAGAAATATTGAGCATAATAAAATTAGTATTAATAATTTATTTCAAAATACTTTAGAAGTAAAGCCAATATATAAAGATGATGGTATTACCTACACTGATTCTAATCCATACAGTGCTTCTCCTGAACAAAATTTATTTGCTGATATTAATGATAAAATAGATCACAGTAACATTACAAATGCAATTGCAAATACATACTTTGAATACGATATAAATGATCATGTAACATTAAGAACAACCTATGGAGTCGATTATAATTGGTTGAAAAGAAATACGTATTTACCTAGTATTCTGCCACAGAGATTAAGTGGAAATCTTGGAGGAGAGGCACAAGTAATAAGTGAAAATAGAAAAAGTATTTTAAATGAAAACACTATTACTTATGAAAATTCTTGGGTTGATAGTTCCTTAAAAGTATTGGTTGGTTGGACTGTTCAAAAAAATACCGCTGAGGTTGTAGGGGCAACCGCTGAAGGTTTTCCAAATGATGTTGTCACCTTTAACAACTTATCACTTGGTTCAGACCCGACAAAAAATCAAGTTAATAGTAGTTATTTGCAAAGAACATTTAGTTCGATATTAACAAGAATTAATTATTCTTTTAAAGATAAATATCTTCTAACTTTTGCAGCAAGAAATGATGGTTCTTCTGTTTTTGAAACTGGAAATAAATATGCTTTTTTTCCATCACTTGGAGGTGCATGGAAAATTGATCAAGAAGATTTTATGAAAAGACAAAATACTGTTAGTAATTTAAAGCTAAGAGCGAGTTACGGTATGGTTGGAGAACAAGGAATTCCGGCCTACAATTCAATTGAAAAATACACAACTCAAAATGTGTTTTTTAATGACGTTATGCAAAACGCTGTAATTTTATCAGAACTACCAAGTAAAAATCTAAATTGGGAGAAAACATATCAAACCGATATTGGATTAGAAATAGGTTTTTTAAACAATAGGTTTAATTTAGAAATAGATTATTACAGTAAATTAACCAAAGATCTTTTATTGGCAAAACCACTTCCTGGAACTGCGGGAGGAACTAGGCTAGAAAATGTAGGTGAAATTGAAAACAAGGGTTTTGAAATTGCTTTTACATCATATAATATCGAAAAAAATGATTTCAAGTGGAATTCAACTTTAACACTTTCATCAAATAAAAATAAAATCCTAAACTTGGGATCCATACCTTATATTAACTTATCAAATATCAACGCAGGAGGAAGCGGGCCATCCGTTCGCTTAATTCCAGGAATGCAAGGCCCTGTGTTTATAGGAGCTCAGTATCTTGGGACTTATAAAAGCAAGGAAGAAATAGATGCTGATGGAATGTTTGGAAGATCATTCATTGGTGGCCCTAGATATTTAGATGTTGATGGAAATAGTGTTATCAATGAATTAGATTTTGTTACATTAGGAAGTAGTCAGCCTGATGTTTATGGTGGATTAAGAAACAATATAACTTACAAGAATTGGAATCTGGATGTATTCATTCATGGATCCTATGGAAATGATATTCTTGACGGATCAATTTTAAGAGGATACTTTGGTCGTGGTGGTAATGAAAATGTAAGACCTGAGGTCAAAGATAGATGGACAGCTCAAAACCCAACTTCAGACATCCCAAGAGCTGGGACAACAGCAGGAAGTTTTCAACCAACTAACAGTGCTATGATTGCTGATGGATCTTTTTTAAGGCTTAAAAATGTAACATTGTCATATAATTTTAAACCAAAATTTGTAAAAGATGCAACAGTTTATTTTTCTGGAACAAATCTACTGTTATTGACTAATTTCGATTGGGGAGATCCAGAAGCTAGTGAATATGGAGCAGACGCTCTTGAACAAGGAGTATCGAAAAATATATATCCCTACTCATCTAGTGTTGCATTTGGTATTAACATAAAATTATAATTAATAAAAACTAATAAATCATGAAACATATAATAAAAAACATTTTTAATTTACTACTAATAACAGTTGTGTTCACTTTTTTTACTGGTTGTGATGAAGATTATTTAGCTGAAGATTATAGAGATGGTCTGTCTCCACAAACCTTTTACAACAATGATACTGAGGCACAAATGGCAGTCAATGGAGTGTATGTTCTAATAAAAGGAAGTGGTTATTTTGGTGGAAGATGGAGGCAAGCTGCTTGGAATTTTGGTGCGGATGAAATGGGTCCAAGTAGAAATATTTGGAAAGATGTACATAATTATACTTTTGATGAAGGTATTTACGATGGTGATCAAGTTTGGAATGCAGCTTACTCAGTCATTAGAAATGCTAATTCAGTTATTCAAGGGGTCAAAGACAACGATAAACTTAGCGATGCTATAAAAAAACAAACTCATGGTGAAGCATTAGTTCTTCGTGCAATTGCTTATTATGACTTAACTGTTCAATTTGGTGACGTTCCATATTTTAGAGAATTACTTTCAAGTGAAGAATTGTCTAAATTACCAAGAGTTTCATTAACCAAAATAAGGACTGAAATGAAAGATGACTTACAAGAGGCATTTAATTTACTTCCTGATTCTTACTCAGGTAACGATCTAGGTAGAATGACGAAATGGGCTGCTATTGCTTTAAAATCTAAATTTCATTTGATGGATAGTGAATGGGCAGATGTTTTGTCAACTAGTGAAAATATTATAAATAATTCTCCACACAAATTGATGGATAAATTTGAGGATGTATACGGTTGGGACAAAACAACACCTGGAAATCAAGTTAAAACAGAACATATTTTATGGATTGATTATGCTGGTGCTTTAGGTTCTGGTTTGGTCCCTAGACACAATTTACAGTTGACTAATGAAGTGAACCCTAGACTAAGAGATGAACCAAAGGATAAAAAGCAGAGGAATGCTCTTAAAAAGGTATTGGCAGCAAATAATCATGCATTTACTGGATTTGGCGCCCAAGTTCCACTTCCAGATCTTGCTAATAAAACAAATTGGGAATCTGGAGATTTGAGATATGATGCGACTATTCTTAATGAATATGGGGGGTTCAAATTAAAGTTCTCCTATTTTAAAAAATTACAAAATCTTGATCAGATTCATTCAATGAGAAATGGACATGCGGAAAATGTTGTAATGATTAGATTAGCTGATATATATTTGATGGCAGCTGAAGCAGCTAATGAGTTGAGTGGTCCTAGTACAGCTTATAAATTTGTAAATAAAGTAAGGGAAAGAGCATTTGAACCTGATAAGCCCTGGAGTGGTATGACAAAAGAAAGCTTTAGGACAGCTTTACAAGAAGAAAGAAAATTTGAATTGTGTGCAGAGGGTCACAGAAGAGTGGATTTAATTAGATGGGGTATTTTATTAGAAACAGTTGAAAAAACAAAATATTTTAAATATTCAACTACAAAAACAAATATTAAACCAAAACACGTGAGGTATCCCATACCGCTTGACGAAATTTTAAGAAATCCTGCATTATTGGAATCTGACCCAACAAATAACGGGTATAGGTAGTAGTTTTTATTGTTTGAATTAAGCCTCTTTAAATTAATTTTAGAGGCTTTTTTGTTTAAAGCCTTATTAATATTATGTTTGATTTATGATCAATAGTTATAAGTTTTTAATTTTTTTTCCATTTTTTTTTCTTTCTTGTAACAAAGACATAAAAAATGATATGCCAAATATTATATTGATAATGACTGATGATCAAGGTTGGGGTCAGACAGGTTATTATGATCACCCTGTATTAAAAACACCTAATCTTGATACGATGGCTGAAAATGGATTACGTTTTGATAGATTTTATGCAGGGGCGCCTCAATGCTCTCCAACAAGGGCTAGTGTTTTAACTGGAAGGAATAATGATAGAACGGGTGTTTTTTATCATGGCTATCCGTTAAATAAAAATGAAATAACATTAGCTCAAAAATTAAAAAATATTGGTTACTCAACTGGACATTTTGGAAAATGGCATTTGAATGGAATCAGGGGTCCAGGTGTTCCAATTTTTGGAGATGATGAATATAACCCTGGTGTTTTTGGCTTTGATAAATGGATAAGTACTACAAATTTTTTTGATATTGATCCAGTGATGAGTGATAATGGAGAATTTATTGATTTTAAGGGAAGTTCATCTGAAGTCATAGTAAATGAAGCTTTAAAATTTATTGATAAAAATGTAAAACAAAACAAATCTTTTTTTACTGTAATTTGGGATGGTTCACCACATAATCCTTTTGAATCAAGTGAAGATGATAAAATAGGATTTGAAAATCTAAACAAACAAAGTAGGGAACATTATGGTGAGATAGTAGCATTTGATAGAAGCATAGGTGTTTTAAGAAATAAGATAAGCGAATTAGGAATTTCAAATAATACAATTATTTGGTTTTGCAGTGATAATGGAGGCTTAGATAAAATTAGCCCCTCAACTGTAGGAGAGTTAAAAGGATTTAAAAATACGATGTGGGAGGGAGGGCTAAGAGTTCCTGGAATTATTGAATGGCCAAAAATTATAAAACCAAGAATTACTAAATATCCAGTATCGACAATGGATATATTTCCTACAATTTTAGAAATAGTTGGAATAAAATTGGATGAGAATTCTAATTATTTAGATGGAGAAAGTATTGTTGATATTTTTGAATCAAATCCAGAAACTAGATTATCAAAAATTCCTTTTCGTCATGATAACAGAGGAGCTTTAATTGATAATAATATTAAACTTGTAGTTCATGATATTAAAAACTTAGTTTTTGAGCTTTATAATTTATCTGACGACCCAACAGAGTCAAATGATATTTCAAAAATTAACACTGATTTATTACAAGAAATGAAAAATGAATTTATCAATTGGAATGAGACTGTTAATATTGAGATTTCAAAAATGAAAATAATTAATCCCGTACATTGGCGTGATAATGAAAAATATTCTCCTTTTTTCGATCAATGGATAGAGAGAAAAGAATATTCAGGATATATTAAAAGAAAACCTTTTTCAGTACTGTTCGAAGGTAACTAATTGGTTGACTTTTTGAAAGGTCATATATCTACAATAAAAAAAATCTTGTTTTTTTCTATTATCATTTATATTTAATCATACTGTTATTTTTTACTAAATTAGACCAACGGGTACAGATTCGTATAACCTTCTAACTAAATAATAAATTTTCTTATGAAAAATTATAATAGAAGAAAATTTCTAAAAACAACAGCAATTTCTGCAGCAGCACTCACCGCAGCATCTAGATTAAGTGCAAGTTCACCTCGTAAATCTAAAGGAAAGTATATGGGCGATTTTTCAGCTCCTAAATTGGAAACAGTTAGAGTTGCTTTCATTGGATTAGGGGCCAGAGGAAGTGGACACTTAAAATCAATATCAAAATTAGATGGAGTAGATATTGTAGCTGTTAGTGATTTATATGAGGATAATGTAAAAACTAATTCAAAGATTGCTAAGGAACTAGGTAAAGGAGAAAGACATAGCAACATCGCTCAATATTGGGGTTCAGATGATAAATGGAAATTAATGTTGAATGAAATTAGACCTGATGCGGTATTCATTTCCACTAATTGGAATAATCATGCTCCTATGGCCATTTATTCCATGGAAAATGGAGCACATGCTTTTGTTGAAGTACCCATAGCTGTATCACTGAGTGATATGTGGAAAATAGTAAATACTTCTGAAGAAACTCAAAAACATTGCATGATGATGGAGAATGTTAATTACGGAAGGGACGAACTGATGTATTTAAATATGTGTAGAAAGGGGGTTATTGGAGAATTGTTGCATGCTGAGGCTGCATATATTCATGAATTAAGATTTCAAATGAATCAAGAAAACAGAGGAACAGGATCTTGGAGAACTCATCATTATGCAAATGGTAAAGGAAATTTATATCCAACCCACGGGCTTGGTCCAGTAGCTCAGTACATGAATTTGGGCAGAAAAGATGATACGTTTGAGAGTATTATTTCTTATTCATCTCCTGCACGAGGAAGAAAATTGTATGCAGAAAAAAACTATAGCGAAGATCATAAATGGAATCAATTAGATTATCAAAATGGAGATATGAATACCTCAATTATAAAAACATCTAAAGGAAAAACTGTAATGGTTCAATGGGATGAAACAAGTCCGCGTCCCTATACAAGGCATAATCTTGTTCAAGGGACAAAGGGAACTTTAGCTGGCTTTCCAACAAGAGTTGCTCTCGAGGGAGGATTTGAAGGAGTCGTAAAAGACCACCATTCATGGATAAAAGGAGATGGATTAATACAATTATATGAAAAATATGATCACCCACTATACAAAAGATTAAACCAAAAGACTAAAAATAGTGGTCATGGAGGAATGGATGGAATTATGAGATATCGAATCATAGAGTGCCTTAGAAATGGATTACCTTTAGATCAAAATGTTTACGAAGGTTGCTATTGGAGTGCTGTTACTCCATTAAGTGGTAAATCAATTTCAGATGGCGGAATGCCTCAAAAATTTCCGGATTTTACAAGAGGAAAATGGGAGCAAACAAATCCATTAGAAATAATTAATTAATTTAAAATTTCACAATATTTTTATCTACTAAATTATATGCTTTAGCTATTTATATTTAATATAATCGTAAGATTAAATTAATTTTATAATATGAAAAAAATTACAACCAATATTTTAAAAATATTTTGTTTAATATGTCTTTTTATTTCATGTAACAATCAAAGTGAATGGATTTATTTATTTGATGGCCAAACAACTGACGGATGGAGAGCATATAATGGCACTGAGATCCCTGAAAAATGGACTGTTGTTGAAGGAGAATTGACATTTAATACTGAATTAAAACTGGAAGAAGATTGGATAGGAGGAGGAGATATAATATACTATAAAGAACAATTTGAAGATTTTGAATTGCATTTAGAATGGAAACTTCCCAAGGGAGGAAATAGTGGTGTTTTTTACCATGTTCAAGAAGGTCACGATTCTCCTCCGGCTATTTCTCCTGAGTACCAATTGCTTGATGATATTGGATGGGAAGAGATAAATAATGCTAAGCTAAAAGAATGGCAAAAAGCTGGAGCTAATTATGCTATGCATGAAGCAGATGTAAACAAAAAAAAATTAAATCCCGCGGGTCAGTGGAATTCATCTAAAATTATTTTTACAAAAGATAAAGTTGAGCATTGGTTAAATGGACAATTGTTGTTGGATTTTGTTCCCTATTCAGATGATTGGATTTTAAAAAGAAATTCTGGAAAGGTTGGTCCAGACTATGCAAAGTATAATAAAGGATATATAGCACTTCAAGACCATGACAGTCCCATATGGTTTAGAAATATAAAAATTAGAAAACTATAATTTTTAATTAACTTTAGTCTTATTGTATATTTATTATGAAAAAAAATAGAAGAAACTTTATTAAATCAGCATCAGCATTGGCCTCACTAAGTATTTTACCAACTCCAGTATGGTCTTCACTTAAAAATAATAGACTAAGGACTGCCCATGTTGGTGTAGGAGGAATGGGTGCGGCAGATTTAAAAGATGTAGCTTCACATAAGTCTGTAGATGTAACGGCATTATGCGATGTTGACTCTACAGTACTTGAAAAGGCTAGTAAACTATATCCAAAAGCTAAAATTTATAAAGATTATAGAGTTATGTTTAAGGAAATAGCGGAGTCAATTGATGCAGTTATAGTTTCCACACCTGATCATACACATGCTCCTGTTTCAATTTTAGCAATGGAGTTAAATAAATCGGTCTATTGTCAAAAACCTCTAACTCATCACGTAAGTGAAGCTAGAGCAATGAAAAAATTAGCAAAAGATAAAAACCTAATAACTCAAATGGGTATTCAAGTTCACTCTTTTTATGACTATAAATTAGCTACTTTATTGATCCAATCCGGAATTATTGGGAAGGTAAGTACAGTAAGAGCTTGGTCACCAAAAAACTGGGGATATGATGGCCCAAAACCAAAAGAATTTGATACAATTCCCGAAAACTTAGATTGGAATCTTTGGCTAGGCACTTCGTCATACAGAGAATATAAAGACAAAATCTATCATCCTGGTAATTGGAGAAAAATTTTAGATTATGGCTGTGGAACGCTTGGTGATATGGGTGTTCATATTTTTGACACCCCTTACAATGCCCTTGAACTTGACGTGCCATTAACAATAAAAAATAAGTGTAGAAAGCCAAATGGATTTGGTTTCCCTGAACATAATCAAGTTACCTATGAATTTCCTGGTACAAAATATACTTCAGAAAAACTAAAATGGATATGGCAAGACGGTTCTGGAGCACCAAACAATCATAAAGACTTAAAATTGCCTAACAAAGATAAACTGCCTTTGCAAGGTGCTATGTTTATAGGAGAAAAAGGCAGGTTATTACTTCCACACTTTATGGAACTGCCTAAATTAATTGTTGATGAAAAATATGTAGAATTAAATCTTTCTGAATTAGAAAATTCTGGAAAAATAACAAATCAACCAGTTAGAGATTATGGAGGTGAGTCATATTTACATTATCACCAATTTGTTGATGCTTGTCTAGGAAATGATAAGTGTTCTGCGCCTTTTTCTTATTCAGCTAGATTAACTGAAACAATTCTATTGGGGGTTATTGCAGGAAGATTACCAGGCCAAACATTACATTGGGACAGTAATTTAGAGAAGTTTGAGGAGGAGGAAGCTAATAAGTTTTTAGATTTTACCTATAGAAAATTTTGACTTAATTAACCCTTTGTAATCACTATATAATCTTTCCAAGATTAAGTTTTTTTGTTATTATTAGTCCATGAAAAGTACTTACTTACTATTATTTGTTTTTTTTGGGATATTTGCTCAAGATGATTTTTCAAAATACAATCAAAAAATAATAGGAATTGATTATAACTTAGAGATGACACCAATAAAGGGTGGAGTTTTTTTAATGGGAAGTCCAAAAAGTGAAAAGAATCGTATGGCAGATGAAGGTCCAACTCATCAGGTAAAAGTTGATTCTTTTTGGATGGCAACACACGAAACAACCTGGGATCTATATCAACTTTTTATGAGTCGTGATATCGATAAAAATCAACCAAATTTTAATTCCAGAAATGAAGTAAATATTGAAGTAGATGGTGTTTCAGGCGCTACAACACCATACGTAGAAATGAGTTTTGGAATGGGAACTGAGGGATATCCTGCAATTTCTATGACTCAGTTGGCTGCTAAAAAATTTTGTCAATGGCTTTCTGCCATGACAGGTAATTTTTATAGACTGCCGACAGAATCTGAATGGGAATATGCATGTCGGGCAGGAACACAAACAGCTTTTTCTTTTGGAGATGATACCAGTAAACTTGATGATTACGCCTGGTATAAAAATAATAGTGAGGAATCTTATCATAAAGTTGGTTTAAAAAAACCAAACCCTTGGGGATTGTTTGATATGCACGGAAATGTTTCTGAATGGACATTAGATATGCATGATGTGAGAGCCTACCAAAAATATTCAGGGGGTGTTGCAACAAATCCTTATGAAAAACCAACAAAATTATATCCTAGAGTAGTAAGAGGTGGCTCATGGATGAATTCAAATTTTAAATTACGAAGTGCTTCAAGACAGGCTTCTTCAAAGCAATGGAAAAAACAGGATCCACAAATACCAAGAAGTGAGTGGTGGCATACCGATGCTCAATTTGTTGGATTTAGAGTAATTAGACCATTTGTAACACCTCCAATTGAAGAACAATTAACTTACTGGGAATAATTAAAACTATTATAATGAGTAGAAGAAAATTTTTAAGAAATACAGCTTTGTTGACAGGAGGTATACTTTCTTTTAAACCAAGCTTTTCAAACCAAAAAAACTTTAAAAACAGACACCTGTTTAATTTGAAATATGCTCCACATTTAGGAATGTTTAAACATCATGCTGGAAAAGATCCTATTGATGAATTACAATTTATGGTTGATCAAGGTTTTACAGCTTTTGAAGACAATAACATGAAAAAGAGAGACTTAGAAACCCAAAATAGAATAGCCTCATTTATGTTAAAAAATAATATGGAGATGGGTGTTTTTGTAGCTCATACAATTCACTGGAAAGAACCAAATTTAGCTAGTGGAGATAAAGAAAAACGAATCGAATTTCTTAATGAAATTAAAAATTCTGTTGAGGTTGCAAAAAGAGTTAATGCTAAATGGATGACAGTAGTTCCAGGACATCTAGATTTAAGGTTAAATATTGGTTATCAAACTTCAAATGTTATTGAATCTCTAAAATATGCAAGTGAAATTTTAGAACCTCACAATATGACAATGGTTTTAGAACCTTTAAATTTTAAAAATCATCCTGGCTTATTTTTGTCCAAAAGCCCCCAAGCCTATGAAATATGTAAATCAGTTAATTCACCAGCTTGTAAAATTTTATTTGATATTTACCATCAGCAAATTGAAGAAGGGAATCTAATTCCCAATATAAAAGCGTGTTGGGATGAAATAGCTTATTTTCAAATTGGGGATAATCCAGGTAGAAAAGAACCAACAACTGGAGAAATAAATTATAAAAATATATTTAAGTATATTCATGAAAGAGGCTTTAATGGTATTTTAGGAATGGAACATGGGAATTCTAAGCCAAATAAATTAGGGGAATTAGGTGTAATTAATGCATACAAGCAAGTCGATAATTTTTTAATTTAATAATATGAAAGAAAAAAAAATAAATAGAAGATCATTTGTAAAAAACACTACAATTAGCACAGGCGCTTTATTGACAGTTCCTTTCTCAATAGAAGCTATGGCTAATAGTTCAAATAATAAAAAACTTAAGTTAGCTGTAGTTGGCTGTGGAGGAAGAGGAACTGGTGCTGTTGTTCAGGCTCTTAGAGCTGATAAGGATGTTGAACTGGTGGCAATGGCTGATGCTTTTTTAGATAAAGTTGAAAAAAGCTTAAAAAGTATTGTGAATGAACTTGAAGGTGAAATAAAAATTAATGTAAAAGAAAAAAATAGATTTCATGGATTTGATGCTTACAAAAAAGCAATAGAACTAGCCGATGTAGTCATTTTAGCAACTCCACCTGGATTTAGGCCCTTACATTTTGAGTATGCAATTGAAAATGATAAACACGTCTTCATGGAAAAACCTGTTGCAACGGATCCAAGTGGGATTAGAAGAGTTTTAAAATCAGGAAAATTAGCTCAGGAAAAAAAATTAAATGTTGTAGTTGGTCTTCAAAGACGTTATCAAAACAGTTATTTATCATTGTTCGATAAAGTTAAAAAAGGAGACGTTGGTAAAATTATCTCCGGTCAAGTTTATTGGAATGGTGCAGGAGTGTGGGTTAGAAAAAGAGAAGCAGGTCAATCTGAAATGGAATATCAAATGAGAAATTGGTATTACTTTAATTGGCTCTGTGGTGATCATATTGTTGAACAACATGTTCACAACCTCGATGTTGCTAATTGGTTTATTGGAGAGTACCCCGAATCTGCAAGTGGAATGGGAGGAAGAGAGGTTAGAAAGGGAATTGATCATGGTCAAATATTTGACCATCATTATGTTGAATATAATTATCCAAGTGGAGCGGTTATTTCTAGTCAATGTCGACATCAGCCTGGAACTCATCGAAAAGTAAGTGAAACTTTTCAAGGTACAAAGGCTATAATTTCAACTAATAAAAATGTAGCTCAAATGTTAGATCATAATGGAAATTCTTTATTTAAATATGATGCTAAGGCAGATAAAAGTCCTTATCAAATTGAACATGATAAATTATTTGAATCTATTAGAAATGGTGGAATAATAAATAATACCGATTATGGAGCTATGTCTACTTTGACATCAATTATGGGAAGAATGGCAACTTACAGCGGAAAACTAATAACACGGGAACAAGCATTAAATTCAACAGATATTTTAGTTCCTGACAATCTTAACTGGGAAACAAACCCCCCAGTTATGCCCGATAATAACGGAAAATATCCTGTAGCGATTCCAGGTGTTTTTAAAATTAGTTAAATGAAAAAAAAAGTAATCCTATTGCTTTGTTTTGTCTTTTTTATTAGTTGTGAAAAACAAGATTCCTCAGATTCTGAAATTACTGAATATGAATGGACAACAAAACAGTTTGTTTTTGATCATGATGGTTTATCTAGATCATATATTTTACATAAACCTCTAGATTTTGTAGAAAATTCTCCTTTACTATTTGTGTTACATGGTTTTGGTAGTTCGGCAACAACAATAATGACCTATTCACAAATGAATACATTAGCAGATGAAAATGGATTTATGGTTTGTTATCCACAAGGATCTACCTTAGACACAGGTCAAACGCACTGGAATGCTAATTTAGAAATGAGTAATATTAATGACATTGATTTCTTGTCCAAACTAGCTAAACAAATACAATTTAATTATAAAATAAATCCAGAAAATACTTTTACAAGTGGTATGTCAAATGGAGGCTTTATGAGTTACACATTGGGTTGTGAAAAAGCAGATATTTTTAAAGCAATCGCATCAATTACTGGGACAATGAGCGGAAAGGATTGGAAAAATTGTAATCCATCACAAAAAATACCAGCACTTCAAATTTCAGGAACTAATGATACTACTGTACCTTGGGATGGCACTATGTCTACTGCTTATGGGTGGGGAGGAGCTCCACATATTCAAAAAGTAATGGATTTTTGGGCAGACTTGAATTCTACAACCAAAACAGAAAAAATTGATTTTCCTGATATCGAAAGTTCTGATAAATCAACAGCTTCGTTAACCAAGAGAACCGATGGAATAAATGGAAATGAAGTGTGGTTTTATACAATTTCAGGGGGTGGTCATGATTGGCCTGGTTCCTGGGGAAACAAGGATATAAGTGCCAGCCAAGAAATATGGAAATTTTTCAAAAAACACCTTAAATAATTTAACTTAATAAGCTTTTGTTTACCTCGCCATGTACGTCGGTTAGTCTAAACCTTCTTCCTTGATGTTTATAAATCATTTTGGTATGGTCAATTCCAAATTGATGAAGAATAGTTGCCTGCAAGTCATGAACATGTACAGGATCTTTTACTATATTATAACCAATATCATCAGTTTCACCGTAACTAAAACCTGGTTTAACTCCTGCTCCAGCCATAAAGATTGTAAAAGATCTAGGGTGATGATCTCTTCCATAATTAGTTTCAGTTAAATTACCTTGACAATAATTAGTTCTACCAAATTCCCCTCCCCAGACAACTAACGTATCTTCCAAAAGCCCTCTTTGTTTAAGATCCATAATTAGAGCTGCAGTCGGTTGATCGACATCACTAGACTGTCCTTTAATCTGAGTAGGAAGATTTTCATGTTGATCCCAACCCATATGATATAATTGTACAAATCGGACATCTTTTTCTATTAATCTTCTTGCTTGTATACAATTTGCTGCATAGGTTCCAGGTTTTTGAGCATTCGGACCATACATTTGGAGTATGTGATCAGGTTCATTAGAAATATCCATAGTTTCGGGAACCGATGTTTGCATTCTGTAGGCCATTTCGTATTGTGCAATTCTATTGCTAATTTCTGGATCACCAAAAGAAGCTTCCTGTTCGTGGTTCAATTCGGCTAAATAATCAAGCATTTTTCTTCTTTCACTTGCCGATACTCCCTCGGGATTTTTCAAATAAAGTACTGGATCTTTTGCTGATCTAAATTGTACGCCTTGGTGAAGAGAACTTAAAAAACCGTTTCCCCATAGTCTTGAGTAAAGAGGTTGTCCTTTAGGTCTTCCTGTTCCATTAGATAATAAAACAACAAATGAAGGAAGGTTATTATTTAAGCTTCCCAAGCCATAACTCATCCATGAACCCATACTAGGTCTTCCTGGTTGTTGGGACCCCGTTTGAAAAAAGGTTATTGCTGGGTCATGATTAATAGCTTCTGTGTGCATTGATTTTACAAAACATAATTCGTCTGCAATTTTACCAACATAAGGCATTAAATCACTTACCCAAGCTCGTGACTCTCCATATTGTTTAAAATTATAAATGCTTCCAGCGAGAGGGAAATTAGCTTGTCCTGAGGTCATTCCAGTCAATCTTTGTCCTTTTCTTACAGACTCTGGCAAATCAGATCCTCTTAACTGATTAAGTTTTGGTTTATAATCAAATAAGTCTAATTGAGAAGGTCCTCCACTTTGAAAAAGATAGATAATTCTTTTAGCTTTTGGAGCAAAATGTGGAAGATTTAAGGCTTTATTTCCAAGTGCAGAAAAAGGATCAGTATTCTTACCAAAGTTCAATGGATCAATTAATGATCCCAAGGCTAGACCACCTATTCCCAATCCTGCTTTTTTTAAAAAATTTCTTCTATTATTATTCAAAAAATGTTTGTGAATTTCTTCCATTTTAACTCTTTTGTGTGGTTTCGTCAAGATTATATATCAACACTGCTAGAGAAACAAAAGCTTCTTTAGCATTTTTTTTATTTACTGTAATGACTTCATTTAGGAACTTATTTAATTTATCAAGTTCTATATTATTTGGTTTTCTTCCAGTTACAGTTCTATAAAGCTTTATTATTTTTTCATTATTATTGATTTGAGAATCATTGAAAATTTTATTAGACAAGTGTTCTGCTGCTAACAAATATTGAGGATCATTCATTAAAGCTAATGATTGTAGCGGAGTACTAGTTTTTTGTCTAACAGCAACACAAAAATCTCTCGTTGGAGCATCAAAAATCATCATTGAAGGCGGTGGCACCGTTCTTTTCCAAAATGTATATAAGCTTCTTCTAAATAAGTTTTCTCCTGTGTCTTGAACATAAAAAGCTAAACTTCCACCACCTCCGCCTGTAACTTCGTCCCACAATCCATCTGGTTGCATAGGCTTTACACTTGGACCTCCAATTTTACTAACTAGCATCCCGCTTGAAGCTAAAGCGTTATCCCTAACCATCTCAGCTGATAGTTTTTGTCTAGGATAATGAGCTAAATAAATATTATCCGGGTCTATATCTAAGTTTTGTTGTTTAACCTTGCTAGATTGTTTGTATGTAGAGGACATAACAATTCTTTTTATAAACTTTTTCGTATCCCATTTATCATCATTTTGGTAAGTATGTGCTAGCCAATCCAAAAGATCAGGATTTGTTGGTTTGCTTCCTTGACTTCCAAAATCATCGGGAGTCGAAACAATACCGATTCCAAAAAATTGTTGCCATATTCTGTTAACAGCAACCCTAGACGTTAGAGGATTATCCTTGTCAAAAAACCACTTAACTAATCCTATACGATTTTTATCATATTTGTTACTGTCAAAAGGCAACACAACTTCAGGAGTTCCGGGCTCAACCATTTCAGTAGGCGAATCATAACTTCCACGATTTAAGACAAAAGTTTTTCTAAGATTTTCAGACTCCTTCATAACCATTAGAGTTACTTTTTTAATGCTATCAGGTAGGCTTACAAAACCAAGCTCTGAATCTATATCTTTTTTTTCAATTGTAAAATTAGGTTTTGGTGCTAAATCGCCATAAGCTATTATTCCATCCTCCTCAACATTATTGAAAAAACTGTAAAAACTAAAAAATTCTTTGTGAGTTATTGGGTCATATTTATGAGTATGGCATCTGGCGCATTCTACCGTTAAACCCATCATAACTTTTGATGTGGTTACCGCTCTATCTGCTACATATTCTACTCTATATTCCTCAGGAATTACACCCCCTTCTTGAGTTATTTTATGGTTTCTATTAAAACCTGAAGCAAGAATTTGTTCTTTGGTAGCGTTTGGAATCATATCACCTGCTAATTGCCAAGATATAAATTCATTGTAGGGTAAATTTTTGTTGTAAGCATGAATAACCCAATCTCTCCACGGCCACATAATTCTTTCTGTATCATCTTGATAGCCGTGACTATCTCCGTATCTAGCTAGGTCCATCCAAATAGATGCCATTCTCTCACCATAAGATTTTGAGGCTAATAGTTTGTCAACTACTTTTTCATAAGCATCATTTGAATTGTCTGATAAAAAAGCATCTATTTCATTTAACGAGGGTGGAAGTCCAGTCAAATCAAAAGAAATTCTCCTTAACAGAATTTCTTTTTTTTCTATTTCGGAAGGCTTCATCCCATATTTTTCCAAATTGGTTGAAATAAAAAAATCAATTTCATTTGCTGCCCAGTTTTTAAAAATACTTTTTGGTATTTTAGGTAATGAAGGTTTGTTAAATGACCAGTGTTTATCCCACTGGCCGCCTTGTTCAATCCAATTTCTTAAAATATTTTTTTCTCTAGTTGTCAATTTTAAATTCGACTCAGGAGGCGGCATTAAATAGCCAACATCTTGACTACTTATTCTTTTAAGAAGTTCGCTTTTTTCAGGATTTTTCTTATCTATAACAAAATGGTTTTCATTTTCTAATGATTTATAAAAATCATCTTTTACGTCGAGTCTTAAATTAGCTTTTCTGGCTTTGTCATCAGGACCATGGCAAGTGTAGCATTTATCTGACAGTATGGGCTTTACATCAAAATTAAAATCTATATTACCAATTTTTTGGGAATTAAATTCAGTATTTAATACAGTACTATCTTTCTGAACAATAAATGTTTTTTCTTGGGGATTTTTTGAAATGAATTTAAAAAAAATAATTCCAATAAATGGGATCAAGAAATATATGGAAAGTTTATAGTTTTTTTTCAAAGCTCTATAAAGTTAATTTTTTTAAAGTTTAAATAAAAAAATCTTCTAAAGTTATAGCTCTTTAATTCTTATATTTTTAAAATATGCTTTTCCAGGATGATCTTGTAAACATATAAACCCCTTTGGTGATTTTGCAAATCCATACCATCTTTCTTCTCCAAGATATTCGTAGTCTTGAGATTTACTAAACTTACTTTTACTGACTAGAGAATCCCATTCCTTTCCTTTTAATTTAAAATCATTTATTAAAATTCCATTTAAAACAACTTTTCCTTTATTATTCTTGTGATCTATCGTTATGTGAAATGAGTTCCATTGCCCGGGCGGATTTCCTTCGTATGGATTTTGCGGGGCATAGATCCCATAAACAGCACCTAAAAATTTTTTTTTCTTTCCTAAATCTTCAATAATGTTATTTGATTCTATTTCTCCTCCTAAAATACTTTTAGGATTTGAGTAAGTTTTTGTGTCTAAAATTTGAATTTCTGGCCCTGTTTGGTATGGGAATTCATATTTATTATCTTCACTAACTCCCTACATAAATCCACTATTTCCTCCTTTTTCAATTTTCCAATCAAATTTTATTTCAAAACTTAAGTATTTTTTATTGGACAATAGACTAGCATCAGAAACTAACATATTTTCTGAGCTCATCTTTGCATCAAAAATAAACACATCATTCTCAACGGTCCAGCCACTTTTTGTTCCATCGTCTTGAAATATATGCCAACCCTCAATCGAATTATTTAAAATTAAGTTATTCCATTCAGAGTTGTTAGTTTTACAACCAACGAGAGTTAAAATTAGAAGAGACAAAAAAAGTATTTTTTTCATCTTCAAAATATAGATTATTAATTTAAAGCGTTAAGAATTATTTCCTCCATCACTTTGTAACCTGCCAAGTTAGGGTGAACTAAATCGTCAGCAGAGGTAAATTCAGGCACTTTTAACCCACCTTTATCATCTGCCATCGCTAAATAATAATCGACATAAGTAATGTTATTTTTTGTACAATAATTTTTCAAAATTGAATTTAGCTTAATTACTTTTGGTCCTGGATTCATTCCTGGAGACCAAGGAAAATCTATTGCTGGTAATGTTGAGCAGATATAAACTTTTATATTATTAGCCATAGCTATTTCTGCCATTGAAATAATATTTTCAGCTGTATTTTCAATAGTTATTGGACCAGTATTACCTGCAATATCATTTATTCCGGCAAGAATTACTACGCTTTTTGGATTTAAGTTTACTACATCTGGTTTAAATCTAACCAGCATCTGAGGAGTAGTTTGACCCCCGATACCTCTATTTACAAAAGGATTATTTACAAAAAAGTCTTTATTAAAATTTGACCAGCCTTCAGTGATTGAATTACCCATGAAAACAACTCTTTCAGAATCATTTACTTTTTTGAGAGTTTCATTTTCATTTTCGAATTTTTTTAGATGTGCCCAATCCTTTAAAATTCCTCCGCCTGCAATATTTTGAGCATTATTAGCCATACCCAATAATAATAAAAAAATAATAATAAAAATTGTTTTTGATTGTCTCATTTTTTCTTTGTTTTAGAGTGAATCCATTTTAAGAAGTCTTTTTCAGCGAAGGCATTATTCCAGCTACCATGTTCAACATTTTCATAGAAAGTTATTTTAGGACTGCCTCCAAATTTTATAATTGCCTTTGCCATTTTAAGAGACTCATTTGGATGAACTGTTTTATCATCAGATCCATGAAAAATCCATATGGGAACTTTTTTGGCGTAACTGCTAACAGAGCTAGGATCTCCATCTCCACAAATGGGAGTGGCTGCAGCAAACATTTCTGGTCTGAGGTTCAAAATAGTAAAGGTTCCCATTCCTCCCATGGATAAGCCACTTACATATACTCTATTTATATCAACGTCTTTTCGTAATAAAAAATTATCCATAAATTTTACAACTAAGCTCATAGCCTTAGACTCCTTAACATCATATGCAAACTTATAGGGATCTTCATAGCCCCACCAATCATGTTTAGGAGCCTGAGGGAATATGACCCATGAATTATATAATTCTCTATTTTCTTGTTTTAAAAATAATTCTCCGCCATGAGTTAATTGTGCCGTATTGTTGTTTCCTCTCTCACCTGAACCATGTAAAAATAAATGGACAGGGTACAATTTATTAGGATTATAGTTTAAAGGTTTTAAAATTCTGTAGTTTAACGAGTCGCTGTTATGAATAAAAATTTCTTTTTTGTATAAACTTAGATCTTGAGATTTAAGATGGCTTAAAGAAAAAATAATAATTATGAAAAGGATTTTCTTAAACATACTTAATTAATCATTTGATGGAATTCTTATTTTTTCAACTAAATCTTGAATTTCTTTAGATGGTTCTTTTGTTAAATGACAAACAACAAGCGATATTATAAAATTTATTAACATAGCAAATGTCCCAAATCCCTCAGGTGAAATACCAAACCACCAATCTTCACTTGTTCCTCCACCAAACCATCCAAACTTAAACTTAGTCATGTAAAATAACATTAGTAATAACCCTATGACCATTCCAGAAATAGCGCCCTCTTTATTCATTCTTTTATAAAAAATCCCTAGAACTATTGCTGGGAAAAATGAAGCAGCAGCTAATCCAAATGCTAATGCTACAACAGCTGCAACAAAACCAGGTGGATTAATACCAAAATATCCAGCCATTAATACTGCAAAAAATGCTGAAATTCTAGCTGCAATCAGTTCTCCTTTTTCACTAACATCAGGTTTTATAATTTTTTTAATTAAATCATGAGAAATTGAGGATGAAATTACGAGAAGAAGTCCTGCAGCAGTTGAAAGAGCGGCAGCTAATGCACCTGCGGCAAGAAGCGCAATCACCCAATTAGGTAATTCAGCAATTTCTGGGTTTGCCATAACCATAATGTCTCTGTCAATAATAAGTTCGTTTATTTCAGGTTCAGCTACATACTGAATAATACCGTCATTATTTTTATCATTAAAAGTAAGTAAACCTGTTTTTTCCCAGTTATCAAACCAAACAGGCATTTCTTCATATTTTTTTTCACTAACCGTTTCAATTAAATTGGTTCTAGCAAAAACAGCTATAGCAGGAGCAGTGGTATATAAAATGGCAATAAACAAAAGTGCCCACCCAGCTGATTTTCTTGCATCGCTAACTTTTTTAACAGTGAAAAATCGAACTATAACGTGGGGAAGTCCAGCAGTTCCAATCATAAGGGCAGCTGTAATAAAAAATATATCTAGTTTAGATTTAGAACCAGAGGTGTATTCATGAAAGCCTAAATCTTTACTTAATCCATCTAATTTATCTAAAAGATAAATTCCGTCTTGACCCTCAGATCCAAAACCAAGTTGAGGAATAGGATTTCCAGTCATTTGAATTGAGATAAAAATTGCGGGAACCATAAAAGCAAAAATTAGTACACAATATTGAGCTACTTGTGTGTAAGTAATACCTTTCATTCCTCCAAGAACAGCATAAAATAATACTATTGCCATTCCAATGACAACTCCTGTGTTAATATCAACCTCTAAGTATCTTGAGAAAACTAAACCAACGCCTCTCATTTGTCCTGCTACATAAGTAAATGAAATGATTAATGCACATATAATAGCCACAAGACGAGCAGTGTCTGAATAGTATCTGTCGCCGATGAAATCTGGAACGGTAAATTTGCCAAACTTCCTAAGATAGGGGGCTAATAATAAAGCTAATAAAACATATCCTCCAGTCCACCCCATTAAATAAACAGATCCATCATACCCCATAAACGATATAAGTCCAGCCATTGAAATAAATGAGGCAGCTGACATCCAATCTGCTGCAGTTGCCATTCCGTTAGCTAAGGGTGAAACACCTGATCCAGCAACATAAAATTCGTTTGTGGATCCAGCTTTTGACCATATGGCAATCCCAATATATAATGAGAATGTAATTCCAATCATTAACCAAATCCAAATTTGAAGAGTCATGAAGAGTTATTTTATGTTATATTTTTTATCTAATTTGTTCATTAAAACTATGTAAGTGAGTATTAGTATTACAAATACATAAATTGACCCTTGCTGTGCAAACCAAAAACCTAATTTAAATCCACCAATTTTAAATTGATTCAACTCATCAATTAATAAAATTCCAAATCCAAAAGAAACAGTAAACCATATGGTTAAAAGTATAACCAGATATTTTATATTTTGTCTCCAATACTCTTTTGCAGTTTTTTTATTCATATTTTTTTATTTTCATTAATATTAATTATTTATATTATTAATACTAAGGTTTGTTTACTCACAATGTAGGTTTTTTAGTTCATTTGACTCATAAAAAAAAGACTAACACCCTTTATTATTATTATAAATCATCTATTTTTAATTATAAAAAAAAACAATGAAATTCACATCAAAATTATATTTGTTATCAAAATTACTACTAAACCAAAAACATAAACCCTTTTATTTATTTTTAATTACAATATTTTTTTCTTGCAATTTCATACCTAAAAAATCAAACGTAACAAGTTCCCATAATTGCATGCCAAGTAACTCTAAATTAAGTGATTTGGATAATCTTAAGGAAATTAATTATGCGGAAAATGGAAGTTTAGAGGGAATGATTTTTGTTGAGGGAGGTGAGTTTGAAATGGGAGGAGATAATGATGATGCTATGCAAGATGAATTTCCCAAGCATAAGGTAGTAATAAATTCATTTTGGATGGACGAAACTGAGGTTACCAACAATCAGTTCATGAAATTTGTTGAATCAACAGGTTATGTTACCACTGCTGAAAAAGCTATAGATTGGAATGAAATAAAAAAAATTTTACCTCCTAATACACCTAAGCCTCACGATAGTTTATTATCCCCTGCATCATTGATTTTTTATCAAACCAATGCCGAAGATATGAACGATTACACTCAGTGGTGGAGATTAGAAAAAAATGCCAACTGGAAGCAACCTTTTGGAATAGATAGTGATATCAAGGGTAAAGGAAATCATCCGGTTGTTCACATTAGCTGGGAAGATGCCATTGCTTACTGTAAATGGAGTGGTAAAAGATTACCAACTGAAGCAGAATTTGAATACGCATCTAGAGGAGGCTTGAAAAATAATATTTATAGTTGGGGAAATGAACCTATTTATAAAGGAGATATTAAGGCCAACACGTGGGAGGGAAAATTTCCCTCATCCAATAATATGAAAGATAATTATTATTATACCTCACCCGTAAAATCCTTTAAACCAAACGGATTTGGATTTTATGACTTAGGAGGAAATGTTTGGGAATGGTGCTCCGATTGGTACCATTCGAATTATTATGAAATGATAGGATTGAGTGTAACCTCAAATCCCAAAGGTCCCGAAACAAGTTATGATCCAAACGAGCCATACAGTCCAAAAAAAGTTATGAGAGGGGGAAGTTTTTTATGTAATGATTCTTACTGTAGTGGTTTTAGAAATTCGATGAGGATGAAAAGCACTCCCGATTCAAGTTCATTGCATGCAGGATTTAGAACAGTAGTTGATGTGAAATCATAAAAAATACCCCTAGTTTGGAACGTAGGGGTATTTAACAACAACTAACCAAAAATATTATGTATTAACCATTATACATTAATCGTGCCAAACTAAATTTTTTCTAAATTTTAACCATTTTATTAAAAGGAATTACAGTGTCATAACCTTTTTTATTAAAATAAGAGGGAGAATTTTTTGGTCCTGCAGCTAAAATAAAATCACCTCCCCAGGCACCAAGACTTTTAATCTCACCCTCAAAATCTTTAAATAATTTATCTTTTACTTTAGTCAGATTTAATTCTTTTGAAAGAATATTTTCATGATCTAACATGTAACTTTTAAAATCAGTAAGATTAGTGGCGGAGAGAAAATTATTAGTCAATTTAGAAAAATATTTTACAAGATTTGTGTCGATTTTTTTTTCATTAAAATTTTTAATTTCTTTATTGGTGTCCTGTTTTTTATTTAAATGAATAAAAAATAAGTTTTTATGAAAATCAGGACTAAACGATGCCATCTCAATTATTGGTTTTTTATTTTTAAGTTGATATAGAATAGGTGAAATACTATCGGCACAAGCAATATCATATCCACTTCCATTAAAGTTTGACCATAGTAATTTGTATGGACTTATATTCGCCCATTTTGCAATGTTATTAATTAATGTAGATGAGGTGCCTAACCCCCAATTATTTGGAAAATCAAGTCTGGTTTCAACAAGTCCTTTAAAATTTTTATTTAAAAATTTCGGATTAAGTTTTTTTGCGGCCTTTAGAACAGAAATTAAAGATTTTCCAATTTTTTCATTACTACTTTTTAAAATTTCGATATTAAAAAGTTCAATCTCACAATCAAACCATATTTTATTATTTGAATCATAACTTTTCCAAACTAAAAATTCGAAATTTTTCTTTGTAAATGATAGGGATTGTTTGAATATTGTTGGTACAGCTAAAGCTAGCGCTCCTTTTAAAACCGCATATTCGGATGTTATTAGTATTTTACCATAACTATCAGTTTTAAAATTCATTATTTCTAAGTTTTATTAATTCTTTTTCAACAGAACTATAGGAAACTACATTTGATTTAAAAAAATCAATCAACTTGTTTTTTTCATCTTCGCTTGCTTTTAGCGCATTTAAAATATTGATTAAATGCATTTTCATGTGTCCTTTTTGAATCCCAGAACTAACAAGAGATGAAAGAGCACCAAAGTTTTGAGCGAGTCCTGCAACAGCTACAATTTTCATTAATTCTTTACCTGTTGGATTTTGTAGTAATTGAAGGCACCATTTAACCAGGGGATGAAGAGAAGTAATTCCTCCGACTGTTCCAATAGAAATTGGTAATTCCACCCAAAAATTTAATACACCATTTTTTATTTTAACATCAGAAAGACTCGAATATTTTCCGTTTCTAGCAGCGTAGGCATGAATGCCAGCTTCAATGGCTCTAAAATCATTTCCTGTCGCAATTACAACTGCATCAACACCATTCATAATACCTTTGTTATGAGTAACAGCTCTTTCTTTTTGAGATTTAGCAATTTTTATTGCTTGTTCAAATTTGTATGCAAATCCTTTAGTATTAAATTTTGATTCTAAGTCTTCAACTGGGCAACTCACTTCTGCTCTAACTAAGCATTCAGGCGTATAATTAGAAAGAATACTCATTATCACTTGGATTTGTTTTTCATTTTTTGAAAAAGGTTCATGAATTAAGGCTTCTCTATTTAAACTTTTTGCAAATTGCTCAAGACAAGAATTTATGAAATTAGCACCCATTGAATCAACTGTATCAAAAGTCGCATTTAGTTGAAAATAATTGTCCAAATCTATAGTCTTATCTAGTAATTCAATATCTAGAATTCCACCACCTCTTTTAATCATATTTTGGCTAATTTTTTCACAATCATTTATTAGCTTTCCTTTAATTTTATTAAAAAAACTTTTTAACTTATATATATCTCCATTAAAAATAAAGTGTACTTGCCCAGTTTTTTTAAAATCAATTATTTTAGTTTTAAACCCTCCTCTTTTTCTCCAAAATTTTGCTGCTTTGCATGCAGCTGCTACAACTGAACTTTCCTCGATTGCCATAGGAATAGTATAGTCTTTTCCATCAATTAAAAAATTGGGAGCTAGTCCTAGAGGTAAAAGAAAATTTGAGATGGTGTTTTCAGAAAATTCATCATGTACTTTTTGTAAATCACTGTCATTTACCCAGTACTGCTCAATTAATTTTAAGGAACTTTTATCGTCTTGAAAATATGTTTTATTAACCCAAGCTATTTTTTCAGGTTTGGTTAATTTGGAAAACCCTTCAATTTTATTTTTTACATTATTTTTTTTCACCGCATAAAGATAGTAATTGTGCTAATTAGTTGAATAATATGACCTTTTATAATTATATATTAGTTCTCATATTTAATAAAAATTAATTACTCATGAAAAATTATTTAAAATATTGCTTGATATCTTTTTTTGTTATTACATTATTTAGTTGTGAAGAGAATCAAAAATCTAATCCCAACATTATATATATTTTGGCTGACGATTTGGGCTACGGCGAAATTGGAGTATTCGGTCAAAAACATATTGAAACGCCTAATATTGACGCTTTGGCAAAAGAAGGGATGATTTTTACAGATCATTATTCTGGATCCCCAGTTTGTGCTCCATCAAGAAGTGTTTTAATGACAGGTCTGCATACAGGAAAAACACCAATAAGAGATAATGGTGAATGGGGCGAAAGAGGAAATGTTTGGAGTTTTAAAGCGATGTTAGACAATCCTGAGTTGGAAGGACAAAGACCCATGCCTGATTCTATAATAACAGTTGCACAAGTACTTAAAAATAATGGTTATAAAACGGGAATGGTTGGAAAATGGGGCTTGGGAGCTCCAAATACAAATAGTATACCAAATGAGAAAGGTTTTGATTTTTTTTACGGGTATAATTGTCAAAGAATAGCTCACTCTTATTATCCGACTCATCTTTGGAAAAATAAAGAAAGAGAATATTTAGATAATTATTTGGTTGAAAAAAATGAGGATTTAGCACCAGATGCAGATATTTTTGACGAAAAAAGCTATTCAAAATATAATCAAAAAGATTACACACCAACATTAATGCATAAGGAGGCTTTGAATTTTATTGAAACTAACAAGGATGAAAATTTTTTTCTTTACTACGCTTCACTTATTCCTCACTTAGCTCTACAAGCCCCTAAAAAATGGGAAGATTATTACAGAAAGAAATTTGGTAAAGAAGAGCCATTCACTGGAAAATCATATTACCCTAGTATGACACCTAAAGCTACTTATGCAGCGATGATTTCTTATTTAGACGAGCAAGTCGGTGAAATTGTTTTAAAATTAAAAGAAATTGGAGAATATGAAAATACACTGATAATATTCACTAGTGATAATGGGCCGAGCTTTTTGAAAGAAGTAGATTTAACTTTTTTTGAAAGCGCATCTTTTTTAAACAGTTCTAGAGATAGGGTTAAGGGCAGTATGAATGAAGGTGGAATTAGAGTACCTATGATAGCGTCTTGGCCTAATGTAATTAAAAAAGATACTAAAACTAATCACATTTCATCTTTTCAAGATTTTTATGCAACCGTTTGTGATATATTGAAAGTTGAACCACCATACCAAATTGATGGGTTAAGTTTTTATCCAACCTTAAAAGATGAAAATCAAAGTAAACATGAGTACTTGTACTGGGAGATAGCTGCAAAAAGTGGACAACAAGGTATTCGATATGGAAAATGGAAAGGAATAAAAAAGAACTTACAAAAGGGTAAGCAGCAATTAAAGCTATATAACCTTGATGAAGATATTTTAGAATTAAATGATATTGCTGAAAAATATCCTGAAATTGTATCAAAGTTAGAGGAGTTTTTAATTGAAGCTAGAACAAATCCTCAATTAGATAGGTTTAAAATTAAAGGTTTAGGAGACTAACATTATGACTGACTCAATTGTTATAATGGCGGCGGGAGCTTCTACAAGAATGAAAAAGTCTACAATTGATAATAGTCTGAGTACTGAAAAAGTTAAAGAAGCCAACAATAAAAGTAAGGCTTTAATAGAATTTGGAAAAAAAAGTATTCCATTTATAAGCTATCTGTTACAAAACATTATTTATTCTGGTTTTAAAAAAATATATATCGTAACAAGTGAAAATGACACGTATTTTAGAAAAAATTTTCATGATATTTTAAAAATAGATTTAAGTAAATCAAATATTTTTTTTTCCATACAATATATTCCTATCAATCGAAAAAAACCCTTAGGAACAGCAGATGCGATTTTACAGACGATGAATCAATTTCCTGAGTTAAAGACCAATTTATTTTGTGTCTGTAACGGAGACAATTTGTATTCAAAACAAGCCTTAACAACAATAAGAAAAACGAAATTTAAGAATGCTTTTATTGCTTATGATAGAGAAGGATTAAAATTTTCGAAAAAAAGAATTTCTTCTTTTGCGATTGTTAAAATTGATGACGAAAACAACTTAATTGATATTATCGAAAAACCAGGTAAACAAACGATCAATGAATCTAAAGACTCATTGGGTAAAATCAGAGTTAGTATGAATCTTTTAAAATTTGACGGTAAACATTCTTACATCTATTTTAATAATTGTAGTATAAATAAAAACAGAAATGAGAAAGAAATTCCAGATGTTATTAAAAAAATGACTAGTGAAGGGAAAATAAATGTTAATGGGATTCTAATGTCAGAAAATGTTATTGACTTAACTTCTAAAACAGATATAGTTAAAGTTCAGAAATACATTTTTTAATATTCTTTATCTATATAAATATGTGCTTAAGCTATTAATTATGTAAATTTATAAGACATTGACTTAAATTCACATAATTAATTACCATATGATTGAATTATCTTCATTTGACTACACTATAATAGCTTGTTTTTTTTCTATAACATTAATCATAGGTTTTTTAGTATCAAAAAAATCTTCCTCCAGTTCCTCTGAGTATTTTTTGTCAGGAAGAAATATGCCTTGGTGGTTATTAGGTATTTCAATGGTAGCCACAACTTTTTCCACTGATACGCCAAATCTTGTAACAGATATCGTAAGAACAAGTGGCGTTTCTGGTAATTGGGTTTGGTGGGCATTTTTATTAACTGGTTTACTAACAGTTTTTGTTTATGCCAAACTGTGGAGAAGGTCAAATGTTAATACTGATATGGAATTTTATGAACTTAGATACAGTGGTTGGGGAGGTAGATTTTTAAGAGGATTTAGGGCTATTTATTTGGGAGTTATTTTTAATGTAATGGCTATGTCAGGTGTGACACTTGCAGCAATCAAAATTGGTGAGATAATGCTTGGTCTTTCTCCCATTGATACAATATTATATGCAGGAACTATTACAGTAGTTTTTAGTACTGTAGGAGGATTTAGAGGCGTGGTTTACACTGATTTTATATTATTTTTTGCAGCGATGGTAGGATCTGTAGGAGCAGCATATTATTTGGTAAACATTCCTGAGGTTGGTGGAATGGCTAATTTAATTGCCAATACACCTAAAGATATGCTCTATTTAACCCCTAGTTTTGATGATCCAGATATCTATATCCCTTTACTAATTGTTCCATTAGCTGTGCAGTGGTGGAGTTCATGGTATCCTGGTGCTGAACCAGGAGGAGGAGGATATATTGCTCAAAGAATGTTAGCTGCAAAGGATGAAAACCATGCAATAGGTGCTACATTTTTCTTTAACGTAATGCATTATGCTTTAAGACCATGGCCATGGATTATTGTTGCTTTAGCTTCTTTAATTGTTTTTCCAGATTTAGCTAGTATTCAAGAGGCCTTTCCTAATGTTTCCGATGATAAACTTGGACATGATTTAGCATATCCAGCCATGTTAACAATGTTACCCTCTGGCTTATTAGGTCTTGTTGTTGCTTCTCTAGTAGCGGCTTATATGTCGACGATTTCTACGCATCTCAACTGGGGATCTTCTTATATTGTTAATGATTTTTACAAACAACAAATTAAAAAGAATGCGTCTGAGAAAGAACTTGTAAATATTGGTAGAATTTCTACAATAATTTTGTTTTTATTAAGTGCATCTTTTGCGTTATTGTTAACAAATGCTCTTCAATTATTTGATGTAATTTTAATGTTTGGGGCTGGTACAGGACTAATTTTTATTTTGAGATGGTTTTGGTGGAGAATCAATGCATGGAGTGAAATTACAGCAATGTTTGTCTCGGGATTTGTGTCTATAATTTTAAATTTTACAACTTTAGGGCCACTATTATTTTCTGAATCAGGAATTTTACCCTCCTATTACAAGTTCCCAATGGTTGTTTTATTTACTACTGTGGTTTGGTTATTGGTTACATTGTTTACTAATCCAGATTCCATTGAAACTCTAATTAATTTTTGTAAAAAAACTAATCCTGGTGGTCCAGGTTGGAAAAAAATTAAAAACGAAGCCTTGAAAAAAAATATTGTTTTTAATGAAGAATCAGAAAAAGGATGGTCCGTGCCACTTGGAATAATCTGTATGATGTTAGGATGTTTTGCTGTTTATTCTATTTTATTTTCTACTGGATATTTTATTTACGGAGAAACAAATAATGGAATTACCTTTTTAGTTATTGGTTCATTTTTTGCAATTTTATTGAAATATAATTGGAATAAATTAAAAAAATTAAAATGACTATAAGTTATAAATCGCCGGGAACCCTTGAAGCAACAAGGTTTGAAAAAATTCATAGCGTTATTTTTAAAGAATCCAAAGAGGCTTCAAAAATCGTAGCCAATGAAATAGCAGATTTGATACGAAAAAAACAAAAAGAAAATAAAAATTGTGTCTTAGGTTTGGCTACTGGTTCTTCTCCAATTTCTGTTTACAATGAATTAGTAAGAATGCACAATGACGAAGGTCTAAGCTTTTCAAATGTAATTTCATATAATTTGGATGAATACTTTCCAATGTCCAAGTTTGATCTTCAGAGTTATGTTTATTTTATGAAAATTCATTTGTTTGATCATATTGACATCAAGAAAGAAAACATTCATATCCCTGATGGTTCCATAGCAAGTGATAAAATAAATAAATATTGCGCTAGTTACGAAAAATCTATTTCGGATTCAGGCGGAATTGATTTTCAACTTTTGGGAATAGGAAGAACTGGACATATTGGTTTTAACGAGCCAGGATCTAATTATGATTCTTCAACAAGGTTAGTTCATCTTGATTACTTAACTAGAAACGATGCAAGAAAAGCATTTGTAGGTATTGAAAATGTACCAACAACAGCTATTACTATGGGTATTAGAACTATTAGAAAGTCTAAAAGAGTAGTTCTTATGGCTTGGGGAAATAATAAGTCTTCAGTTGTAAGTAAAGCGATTGAAGGTGAAATTGATTCAAATATTCCTGCTAGTTTTCTTCAAAAACATAAAAACGCAACATTTGTTTTAGATCAATCTGCTTCTGAAGAATTGACTAGAGTTAAAACTCCATGGAGAACAGGTCAAGCTAACTGGAATGAAGAATTAAAAGCCAAAGCGGTTGCTTGGTTGTGTGAAAAAACAAATAAATCTGTCTTGAATTTAACAGAGTCAGATTATAATGAAAATAATCTATCAGAACTCTTACTTGAAAAATCATATTATGATTTAAATTTAGATTTTTATAAACGAATTTTTAGATCAATAACCGGTTGGCCAGGAGGAAAACCAAATTCTGATGATAATGGAAGGCCAGAGAGATCAAAACCGTCAAAAAAGAGAGTTTTAATATTTAGTCCACATCCAGATGATGACGTGATTTCAATGGGAGGGACTTTTGACAGGCTTGTTTCGCAAGGCCACGAAGTACATGTTGTTTACCAAACATCAGGAAATATTGCTGTTAGCAACTCAGATGTATTAAAATTTTTAGAAGTAATCAACTCTACATTTCCTGATTGTAAATGTAAAAATGAAGAGTTAATAGGTTTATTAAAAAACAGTACTGAAATTATTAATAACCCAAGAGTTAGAGAAATTGCAGCTACAATTAGAGAAAAAGAATCTTTAGCCGCTACAAGATTTATTGGAATTCCCGATTCTAACGTACATTTTTTAAAATTACCATTTTATGAAACCGGTGGTATAAAAAAGTCAACTCCAACTGTATTAGATTTAAAATTAACAACCGAAATAATTTCTAAAATTAAACCACATCAAATTTACGCAGCTGGAGATCTTGCTGATCCGCATGGAACCCACAAGGTTTGTTTGGATATTCTATTTGATGCTATTGAGAAATTAAAGAATGAATCATTTATGAAAGACTGTTGGATTTGGTTATATAGAGGAGCATGGCACGAGTGGCCTATTCATGAAATTGATATGGCAGTTCCGATGAGTCCATTTCAAGTTTTAAGAAAAAGAAAAGCAATTTTTTATCACCAAACTCAAAAAGATAATGTTATGTTTCAAGGAGATGATAACAGAGAATTTTGGGTCAGAACAGAAGATAGAAACAGAGCAATTGCAAAAAAGTTTAGAGACATTGGAATGTCTGATTACTCAGCAATTGAGACTTTTAAAAGATACCATTTTTAGGTATCTTACAACAATGCTAATTATTAAAGAGGTATGTGTTGATTCTTTGAGTGACGCAATCAGCGCTGAAAAAAATGGCGCAAATAGAATAGAGTTGTGTTCTAGACTTGATAAAGATGGGTTAACACCCTCAAGAAAACTAACACGAGATTCATTTAATTTATTAAAAATTCCTATTAGGGTCATGATAAGGCCAAAACACCCTTCTTTTGTTTATTCTGAAAATGAAATTTCTGAGATGATAAAAGAAATTAATTATTGTAAAAAAATCGGTGTAGATGGAGTAGTTTTTGGATGTTTAGACAACAACTTTAATTTTAATATGAGTCAAATTAATTTACTTTCTGAAATTGCAAAACCATTAAATGTTATAATTCATAAATCCATCGATAGTACTAATTCTGTAACGGAATCACTTTCTAAAATAATTAAAAATAAAAATATTAATGGAGTATTGTCATCTGGAGGACACCGCTTTGCTAAAGATGCTGTAAAAACTCTAAAAAAAATGTTAGATTTAAGCCCTGAAAATTTTGAAATTATTTGTGCAGGTGGTATAACATTTGAAAATTTCAATTTTTTGCATAAAAAAATTAATGCAAAACATTATCATGGAAAAAAAATAATTAACATAAAATAAAAAAAATGACTGATCAAACTACTACCCAGAATAAAACTTTTTTTGGACATCCAATAGGTTTATTCGTACTTTTTTTTACTGAACTTTGGGAACGGTTTAGTTATTATGGGATGAGAGCTATTCTTGTTCTTTATTTGGTCTCTGAAACATCTGGTGATAATCCTGGGATGGGATGGAGTGATAGTTCGGCCATTGCGCTTTATGGTTGGTACACTATGTTTGTTTATTTAGCAACAATCCCAGGCGGAATTTTGGCAGACAGGTATTTGGGTCAAAGGAAGTCTGTTATGCTTGGAGGTCTTTTATTATGTTTTGGCCATGGTATATTAGCCGTCGAAGCATTATGGGCATTTTATACTGGATTAGCTTTTATTGTTTTGGGTGTTGGATGTTTAAAAGGAAATATATCAACAATGGTTGGAGGACTTTATTCTAAAAATGATAATAACAAGCGAGATATGGGTTTTTATATTTTTTATATGGGAATCAATATTGGCGCAGCAGTCGCAGCACTAGTTGTGGGTTATATAGGTGAAACGTATAATTGGCATTATGGATTTGGATTAGCGGGTATTGGGATGGCAATAGGACAATTTGGATATTGGAAAGGTCAAAAGTATTTGTCCCATGTCGGCAATTTAATTAAAATAGAATCATCTGATGAAAGTAATTCGGAAAATTTATTTTTACAAATTTTTAAAAAAACCAATTCACTTATAGGATTTTCTTTAATGGCTCTTCTGGGAGTTTATGTTGGATTATATATCGATTGGAGCTATGGACTCCTATTAATAGCTATCGCTTTTGCAGTAGGGTTTGCAATAGTAGTTTATAACGATGGAAATAAAGTTGAAAAGGATCGAATATTAGTTACATATTTAGCCTTTCTAATCGTCATTGTTTTTTGGGGATCATTTGAGCAGGCTGGTGGTTTAATGAATTTATATGCTTCACAAAAAACAGATTTATCTTTAGGCTCCTTCATGGTGCCAGCAAGTTGGTTTCAGTCTGTAAATGCAATTTTTATTTTAATTTTTGCAACAGCTATTGGCTCTTTTTGGATTTGGTGGAAAAAATCAGGATACGAGCATTCCTCTTTATTTAAAATGGCTATTGGAGTAATTATTATGGGGTTTGGTTTCTTTTTCATGTCAATGGCTGCTAATGAAGTTGTTTATGATGGATCAGGTGAAATCACAAAAAAATCAGCCATGTATTGGTTGGTATTAGCTTATTTATTTCATACAATCGGTGAGTTGTGTGCTTCTCCTGTTGCACTTTCATTTATCACAAAATTAGCGCCAGCAAGGTGGGGTGCTTTCATGATGGGAGCTTATTTCGCGGCCACTGGACTTGGAAATAAAGTGGCAGGACTAATTGGTGAAAATGCAAGTGAAGTTGGAGATTACGAAACATTTGTAGGGATAACTATTTTTTGTACAATTTTTGGACTTTTAGTTATTTTAATATTGAAACCATTAAAAAGACTTGTTCATGATGCAGAATAATTTCTATAAATTGAAATTTTTTCTAATAAATTTTATTTTTATTTTTTTTATTTCAAACTCTTACTCACAAGAAATAAATTGGATAAGTTTGGATGAAGCTTTTAAGGCTCAAAAGGAAAATCCAAAGAATATAATACTTGATGTTTATACTAATTGGTGTGGTCCATGTAAGTTGATGGAAAAAAATACTTTTAAAAACAAAGTAATAGCTCAATTTATTAATCAACATTACTACGCTGTAAAATTTAATGCAGAGGGTAATGAAACAATAAGCTTTATGGGAAGGAAGTTTGAAAATGAGGGTTACGATAAAAGCAGATCCCAATCAAGAAATTCTACTCACATGTTTGCTAGATTTTTAGGTGTAAATGCTTATCCCACGACTGTTTTTTTTGATGATAAAATGAATTTAATTACACCTATCCGTGGATATCTAGTTCCACAACAACTGGAAATTTATCTAGAATTATTCAAAAATGATCAATACAAATCAGTTAAATCCCAAAAGGAATTTGATGATTTTATTAAAAATTTTAAAAGTAAATTAAAGGTGTAACTTATTTTTTATTTGCTTTCTCTATATAAATATCTAAAGCCTTTGACATTGAAGGTACTTTGGGAGATGGGGCTGAAATATCAATTCTAAGCCCTGCTTTTTCTGCAGCTTTTACTGTTGTTTTGCCGTAAACAGCTATTCTTGTATCATTTTGTTTAAAATCAGGAAAGTTTGAAATCAGAGATTCGATTCCAGAGGGGCTAAAAAAGACTAAAACATCATAAAAAACATTTTTCAAACTTGAAAGGTCGCTTATAACTGTTCGGTAAAATGTACCTTGAACCCATTTAACCCCTAGCTCGTTAAGTTTTTCAGGGATCGCAGGTGAAAGTACATCGGATGAAGGAATTAAATAACTTTCTTCATTGTATTTAGCAATTTGAACAGATAAATCTTCAAAAGTTCGTCCTCCAACGTATATTTTTCTTTTTCTGTACACCACATATTTTTGTAAATAGAAGGCAACAGCTTCAGATAAACAGAAGTATTTTAATGCATTTGGAATTGGGAATCTCATTTCTTCAGCAACCCTAAAGAAATGGTCTACTGCATTTCTACTAGTTAGAATTATTGCGGAAAATTTACCTAAATCAATTTTTTGATGCCTAACTTCACGCGCTCCTAATCCTTCAACGTGGATAAAAGGAATGAAATCAATTTTAACTTTTCTTTTAGATTTTAACTGAGAATATGGTGAATTTTCAATTGTAGGTTTAGGCTGAGAAATTAAAATAGTTTTTACTTTCATATTGCTAAAATTTAAATGCGTGCCACATAACAATTAATGCAGGTCCTAATTCGAACGTGCAAAGATACAAAATAAAATAAAGAATACCCTTAGGACTTTTATTATCATATTTTTTATAAACAACACGTGAACATAAAAACAGATAGATAAGATATAGTGTAAATCCAATAACAATTATATTTTTAATGGAAAGTGGATTAAAAATTATAATTACCAGATAAATATAAAAGTGTAAAGAAATAAGATTTTTTAATCCAGTTCTTAATCTGTTTACTTCGTTCAAATAGATTTTATATTTAAATATTATCGAAATAATATTTTCAATTAGATACTTTATCACAATATATATTGTAATAATTAATGAAAAAAATAAAAAATTTTGACTTTGAGATTCATCAAACTTGTTTGGAAAAAGGTATAAAGTAAAAAAAAGTGAAAAAACAATAATTCTTAAAAAAAACAGTAAAGAATTAAAAATTGTGAATAGAGGAATAGAGGATTTAGCTTCGAAAAAAAAATATTTGTGAAGGCTCCAAAATTTTATTAGATAAATAATTTTATTTCCTCCTACTGCTCTAGCCCAAAGTATTAATATTGAAGTTACAATCAATAATAATTTTACCCAATTAAAAATTAATTCTTCATTATATAAAATTTGATTCACTCCCCAAAATTAATATAATTAAAGATGTTAAAATGGAAATATTATTTTAGTTTATTAAATCTGTATTTTTGCTTAAAATTAAACAATGCCTAAAGCTGTAGTTATAATTCCAACTTACAATGAAATTGATAATATTTCTACTGTAATAGAGAAAGTTCTTAATCTTTCTAAAAATTTTGATATTTTGGTTGTTGATGATAATTCCCCTGATGGAACAGCTGAAGTTGTTAAAGGTTTCGTTTCTAAATATTCAAATAGAGTTTTTCTTGAGATAAAAAATATTAAAGAGGGGTTAGGAAAGGCTTATACTTTGGGATTCAGTTGGGCAATGGAAAGAAACTATGACTATATTTTCGAAATGGATGCTGATCTTTCACATGATCCTAATGATTTAGTTAGAATGTATATTTTACTAAAGGGTATTAATTGTGATGTTGTAATAGGATCAAGGTACGTTAATGGAATTAATGTTGTTAATTGGCCATTAAGTAGAATTATGTTATCATATTTTGCCTCAATATATTCAAGAATAATTACTGGTCTCCCTGTAAAAGACGCTACGTCTGGTTTTGTAGGATTCAAAAGAGAAGTATTAGAAAAAATGAATTTAAGTTCAATTTTATTTAATGGATATGCTTTCCAAATAGAGCTTAAGTTCAAAGCTTATAAAAATAATTTTAAAATTTTAGAAATCCCCATAATTTTTAGAGATAGAGTTCATGGAGAATCTAAAATGAGTGGAAATATTATTTTTGAAGCTGTTTTCGGTTTGATTAAATTAAAAATTAAAAGTTTTTTAAATTAAGTAGGTATGTCTGATATTTTAATAAAAAATGCTAAAATCGTAAATGAGGGAAATATTTTTAAGTCTGATATATTAATAAGTGGAGATGTAATTGTTGATATTGCTGAAAATATTTTGGTAAAGGATACAGATATTTTAATTAATGCTGAAAATAAACTTTTGATCCCTGGTACTATTGATGATCAGGTTCATTTTAGAGAACCAGGATTAACTCACAAAGCAACTATTAAATCAGAATCTAAAGCAGCTGTTGCAGGAGGAATTACATCATTTATTGAGATGCCAAACACACTTCCGCAAACTACAACGCTAAAGGATTTAGACAATAAATTTGATTTGGCTAAAAAAGATTCTTTTGCTAATTATTCTTTTATGTTTGGTGGAACTAATACTAATATTGAGGAAATTAAAAAATTGGATAATACAAGAGTAGCTGCACTAAAACTTTTTTTAGGTTCATCTACAGGGAATATGTTAGTTGATAACCAAAAAGTTTTAAAAGAAATTTTTGAAAGTACTAATCTTTTGATTGCTGTACATAGTGAAGATGAGAAAATAATAAATAATAATTTAAACGCCTTTAAGTTAAAATATGGCAATGATATTCCATTTGAATATCATCCCGAAATTAGATCAGAGGAAGCATGTCTAAAGTCTACAAAAAAAATAATAGCTCTTGCTAAAAAAACAAATGCTAGATTACATGTTTTTCATTTATCTACAAAAAGTGAATCACTCTTATTTGATAATTCAGTAAAATTAAAAGATAAAAAAATTACCTCTGAAGTTTGTGTTCATCATTTATGGTTTTCCGATAAAGATTATAAAAAAAAACAATCATTAATTAAGTGGAATCCTGCTATTAAATCTGTAGACGACAAGAATGCTTTATGGAATGCATTAAATAATGACAGAATTGATATAATAGCTACTGACCACGCTCCTCATACAATTCAAGAGAAATCAAAAAAATATTTAGAATGTCCCTCAGGCGGGCCTCTAGTTCAGCATGGATTAGTTTCAATGATTCAACATTTTTTAAACAATAAAATTAGTCTTCAAAAAATTGTAACCAAAATGTGTCATAACCCTGCTGATTTGTTCCAAATTGATAGAAGAGGGTATATTAGAAAAGGTTATTATGCCGATATTGTATTATTAGACCTGAACAGTCCCTGGAAAGTTGAAAAAAAGAATATTTTATACAAATGTAAATGGTCACCTTTTGAAGGAATTGTATTTGATTCCAAGGTGACACATACGTTTATAAATGGTAAATTAGTTTTTGAAAACGGAAAATTTGATAATAGTTTTAGAGGAAGAGAAATAACTTTTAACAGATGAAAAAAATAATTCTAACTATTAGTTTCTCTATTTTATTTTCATGTTCAAACTCAACTGAAAATAAACCTGAAAATATTATGTCTGAAGATGAAATGGTTGATTTTTTAGTTGATATAAATATTATAAACTCAAGTAGATCTTTTAAAAATAATTCAAAAATAAATTATTACAATATCAAAGATTCTTTATTGTACCGCAAGCATAAAATAGATTCTGCAATATTTGCTCGAAGTAATTTTTTTTATTCCTCCAAACCAAAAGTTTATTTAAAAATTTACTCAAAATTGGAATTAAAATTGAATAAAATCAAAGATTCTTTAAACATAGAGTTTGAAAATAATTCAAACAAAGACAAACCTATTTAAAAAATTATTTTACTTTTTTAAAAATACATTACAAGTATCTTCAATAGAACTATCAATCTTAATAAAATTGTATTTGAGTTTTTTTAAGATTTTATCGTTTGAGTAATGACTGGTAGAAATAGACGATTTCACAGAAGCGCTATTCAATTTTCTTTTTTTTCCAAAAATTAAACTACTTAAGAAATCTATTATTAATGCAATATACATTAATGTCTTACCAGCTTCTTTTTTTGGTGGAGGTAAATTTAAAGATTTACTGACTTTATAAAAAAATCTTTTGAATGACCAGTTTTCAGCAACCAATATAAACCTTTCAGAAAAAATATTTTTTTCCATTAATTGATGCATGATATTAACAACATCTTTCACACAAATAAACCCAGTTTTTCCAGACGGATAATAATTTATTCCTCTACTAATTTGTGTAAAAAAAGCTCCACTTCCTCTTTTCCAAAAACCACTTCCAATTATTACGCCAGGGTTAACTATAGTAGCATTTAATCCCTCAGATATTCCTCTCCAAACTTCCATTTCTGCATTTTTTTTTGTTAGAGAATATGGATTTGAATTATCGAACCAATCTGTTTCTTCATTCGTTAATTTGTTAGTACTTAAACCAATAGCCGCTATAGTACTCACATAGCAGAATTTTTTCACATTAAAGTCAATTGAAAAATTAACCATATTGGCTGTTCCCTCAACATTAATTTTATTCATCGCTTTTAAATCTTTTTTATCAAATGAAATAAATGCGGCACAATGGTAGACCTCCTCAATATCTTTAAAAATATTTTTAAGACTTTCCAGATCATTAATATCACCTTCCACCCAATTAATTTTAGAAAAAATTTCTTCAGAATTTTTTGAATAAGTTGAAAACACTTTTTTAACCTTTTCAAGGTTGCTATTAATTCTGTGAAGTGCTACAACTTTTTTATTTTTGTTTACTAATAAATTCAATAAGTGACATCCAACTAATCCTGTTCCTCCTGTTACTAAAATCATAGTACTAATGTACTATTTTTTGATTTACTTTTTTCTTTAATACAAGAGGTATATATTTGTTAAAATTAGTGTAATGTCAAAAAACTTTATTAATGAACTCCGCTGGAGGGGAATGTTGCAGGACATTGTTCCTGGATGTGAGGAAAAGTTATTAGAAGAATCAGTTTCAGGTTACATTGGATTTGATCCTACAGCAGATTCGTTACACATTGGAAGCTTAGTTCAAATTTTAATATTAATGCATTTTCAAAACTCAGGACATAAACCAATAGTTTTAATTGGAGGTGCTACAGGTATGATAGGAGACCCGTCTGGTAAATCAACAGAAAGAAATTTATTATCAAAATCTGAATTAGAAAATAATATTAAAGGAATTAAATCTCAGCTATCTAAATTTTTAGATTTTGACTCAAATGAAAAAAATTCTGCATTAATATGTGATAATAATGATTGGTTTAGCGATATTAATTTAATTGATTTTATTAGAGATACTGGGAAGCATTTGACTGTGAATTATATGGTTGCAAAAGATTCGGTAAAAAAAAGATTAAAAAAAGATTCAAAAGAAGGTATGTCTTTTACAGAATTTACCTATCAAATAATTCAGGCATATGATTTTTATCATTTATTTAAAAATCAAAATTGTGTTTTACAAATGGGAGGCAGTGATCAGTGGGGAAATATTACTAGCGGGACAGAACTTATTAGAAAAAAAACTGGTAAAAAAGCTTTTGCTATGACATGCCCTCTTATTACAAAGGCTGATGGAAGTAAATTTGGGAAGACAGAGGAAGGTAATGTTTGGTTAGATCCAGAAAGAACATCGCCATATAAATTTTATCAGTATTGGCTCAATATCTCTGACGAAGATGCTATAAAATATATAAAGATTTTTACTTTTTACTCTAAAGATCAAATTGAAGAATTTATTTTAGTTCATAAAAAATCCCCACACCTTAGGTCGCTCCAAAAAATTATTTCATCTGATTTAACTAAACTTGTTCATTCTACTGACGACTTAGAAAAGGCGATTTCAGCTTCAAACATATTATTCGGAAAATCAACTTCAAAGGATTTGGCTTCTTTGGATGAAAAAACTTTTTTAGATATTTTTAAAGGTGTTCCAAAAGTAGAATTATCATCTGCTATTTTTAACTCTGAATTGAGTATTATTGATTTTCTTCACAAATCTGGGTTTTTATCCTCTAAATCTGAAATTAATAGAGGAATTAAGGAAAATTCAATATCCATTAATAAAGAAAAGATAAATACCGATTTTTCTATCTCTAAATCAAATTTAATTTGTAAAAGATATATTTTAGCGCAAAGAGGAAAAAAGAATTATTATTTAATAATAATTAACTAAACATTTGATTGCAACCCCTTATATCTGATTCATTAAGCCTTCCTGAAATTGTATAAGTTTCGTTTTCAAAAACTTGACCAACATCATCTGTTGCTATAAAAGCAATTGAATGTTCATTAGCTAAATCAATAATATTAATTGCGCCTTTTCCATAGTTGTTGACTGCCAATGGATTATTAATATCTCTAACAAATGTTTTCATCCATGGCGGATTTTTAAATAACCCTTTTTCTTTTGAGTATGCTTGGGAAAATAATTCAGTCATTCCATATTCAGAATGAATGTTTTTTGACCCATATCCTGCTTTTAGTTTTTTATATAATTCATCTCTGCTAATTTCTTTTTTTCTTCCCTTCATGCCCCCAGTTTCTACAATAATTAAATCACTTTTGACAATAGTATACTTTTCTATAAAATCCAATAAAGCAAAGCTGACACCAAATAAAATTACTTTTGAGTTATTAACTTTTTTCAAAGTGTCGTATAATTCCGAATAATTATTCAAGTAAAATTTACTTTCATTAAAACAGGATGTTTTAATAAAATCGTCAATCATGTAGACTAAAGAGGAATTTTTTTGTTCTAGATAAGAGGGTAGAAGAGCTAAAAAAATATAATCTTTAATTGGGCCATAAAAAATTTCAAATGATTTTCTAAAACTTTGGATATATTTATTAATATCGCTTACGTGATTTATACTTCTTTCCCCCCCCGTTCCACTACTTTTAAAAACATGTGTAATTTTTTTTTTATTAGAGATGACTTTATGAGTTTTAAAAAATTGAATTGGCAAGAAAGGTATTTGATTTAATTCTTTAACGTCACTTGGTATAATTTTCAATAACTTACAGTATTGATTATAAATTAAATTTTTGTTGAATTGATTATTAAATAAAGCAATAGCTTTTTTTTTAAACTCTAGTTCAGAATTAATATTGAATGGATTCAATTTTTATTTCAAATTTAATCAAAACCTTATTAAAATACTTTGTTAGCTTATTGCTAATTCTAGTATTAATTAATTGTTAAGTAAGACTATTAAAAATTTAAGATTAATTAGTTTTGAAAAAAAATGTCAAGTATGATCAAGATTTTAGTGGTTGATGATGATCCAGACATCATTGAAATTTTAAGATATAACCTTTCTCTTGCCGGATATCAGGTTAAATCTGCTTTTAATGGAAAAGAAGCGGTAAAAAAAGCTAAATTATTTTTGCCTGAAATTATTTTATTAGATATAATGATGCCAGAAATGGATGGAATCGAAGCGTGCACTCAAATAAAATCGTTACCATCTTTAAAGAAAACAATGATTATATTTTTAAGTGCTAGAAGTGAAGATTTTACTCAAATTGCTGCTTTTGATGCAGGAGGAGACGATTATATATCAAAACCTGTTAAACCTAAAATCTTATTAAGTAAAATACGATCTGTTGTTAAAAGAATACATTCGAGTGTAAACGAAAACACAAGAATTGATTTAGGTAATATCGTAATTGACAGAAATGAATATTTAGTGAAAATTGATAACAATAATATTAAATTACCTAGAAAAGAATTTGAATTATTTTTTTTATTAGCTTCCAAACCTAGAAAAGTATTTACCAGAGATGAGATCATGACTAAAGTTTGGGGAATCAATGTTGTGGTTGGGGACAGAACAATTGATGTTCATATTAGAAAATTAAGAGAAAAAATCGGAGATTTACGTTTTAAAACAGTAAAAGGGGTAGGCTATAAGTTTGTCCAATAATTTTATGCCTTTGTTCAATAAATCTAAAGTTCAGTCATTATTTATTTCAATTATTCTTAGTTTTCTATTAATAACAAGCCTTTTGGTTTATAATTATTTTTCTGACGATGATATAAAGCATTTACTAGTTCTTGTTATCCCATTGTTTGTATTTTCCTTTTTGATAGTTTATATATATTTAGAATTCTACGTATTTAAAAAAATAAAAAATCTTTATCGTGATTTAATTCCTGAAAATAATGAAGAAGAGAATTCGTTAGTCTCAACAAGCATGGACCAATTAATTGATGACCTTAAAAAATTTTCTAAAGAAAGTCAAACTGAAATCAAATCCATGCAAGAAAAAGAAAACTTTAGAAGAGATTTTATTGGAAATTTAGCTCATGAATTAAAAACCCCATTATTTACTTCCCAAAGCTATATTTTAACTTTGGTTGATGGTGCACTAAAAGATAAAAAAGTTAATTTAAAATACTTAAAGATTGCTGAAAAAGCTATAGAAAGATTAATTTTTATTGTTAAAGATTTAGATTTGATAACAAAGTTAGAATCTGAAGGTCTAAAACTTGAGAAATCAAAGTTTAATATAATTTCTTTAATAAATAATGTATTTGAAATGTTAGAACTTCAAGCTAGTAAAAAGAAAATCACGTTAGCTTTAAGTTCAAAAAATATAAAAGTAAATGTTAATGGAGATCAAGAGAAAATACATCAAGTATTAACTAATTTAATTGAAAATTCTGTTAAATATGGAAGAGAATCTGGAACAACTGAGGTTTCAGTTGAAAATATAGTTGAAAATAAAGTTATAGTTAGAATAACGGATAATGGTAATGGAATTCAAAAAGTTAATTTAAAAAGGTTATTTGAAAGGTTTTTTAGAATTGAAAATTCTGGTAGCAGGTCCACCGGAGGGTCAGGATTAGGTCTGGCTATTGTTAAACATATAATTGATGCTCACAACGAGAAAATATATGTAGAAAGTGATTATGGTGTAGGTTCTGAATTCTCATTTACTTTAGAAAAATCAAATTAATTATTTTAAGTTTGTTTTATTCTTAAAAAACTAATTCTTGGGAAGTAAAAACAAACTAAAAAGATTCATTGAAAATGAAATTTTTTCTAATGTAATTCAACCGACAAGAGAAGAATTAATTTCTAATAAATTCCATTACAAAGGAAATTGGAATAATCTTTATTTTAAAAACAAAAATCCTATTGTAGTTGAGCTAGGTTGTGGAAAAGGTGAGTACACTGTAAGTTTAGCAAAATCAAACCCCAAAATAAATTATATAGGGATAGATATAAAGGGAGCTAGATTCTGGAGAGGAGCAAAAACTTCGCTAAAAGAAAAATTAGATAATGTTGTTTTTTTGAGAACTCAGATTGAATTAATTGACTTAGTTTTCGAAAAAAATGAAGTTCACGAAATTTGGTTAACTTTTCCAGATCCTCAGATTAAATTTCAAAGATTAAAACATAGGTTGACAAATCCTTTTTTTTTGAAACTGTATAAAAAAATCTTAATACAAGATGGATTAGTCCATCTTAAAACTGATAGTGAATTTCTTCATGGTTATACTTTGGGAGTTTTAGAGAGTTTTAATGTAAAGCCAATATTTTCAAATCATAATATATACAAAAATAATAATGCTCCCTTGGACGTAATTAATATTAAAACTCATTATGAAAAGTTGTTTTTAGAATCGAATAAAAATATTTCATATTTATGCTTTAATTTTTTTAATGAATAAAAAATTAGATTTTTTTGAACGTGTTTACGATGTGGTTTCCAAAATTCCAACTGGTCGAGTTTCTACCTACGGTGCGATAGCTAGTTTTCTAGGCACTAAAAATAGCGCACGAGTGGTTGGATGGGCTATGAATGCTTCTCATATGAAAGGAAATATTCCTGCTCACAGAGTTGTGAACCGAATTGGTTTATTGACAGGAAAAAATCACTTTTTTGGAACTAATTTAATGCAACAACTATTACAAAATGAAGGTATTGAAGTGAAAAATAATCAAGTCACTAACTTTAAAAATATTTTTTGGGATCCAGCCTTAGAGTTATAATAATTTACACACTTAAGCTTATATTTGTATTTTAATTAATATTGATTGAAACCAAGTAAAGACATTATATTATCGCTTTTAAAAACTATTTATTTAGAAAATAGTGAAACTGACATTGTTTCTAATAAATCTATAACAAATGTTATTGTTTTTGAAAACGAAGTAATTATTGATTTGGAAATTAATAATCCTACGTTACAGTCAAAGAATAAAGTTAAAGCATCAATTAACGATGTTTTAAAATCAAAATTTAATCAAATTGACGTAAAATTTAATTTTAAAATTGCCAAAACAACTAATAAAACAATTTTAAATAATTCAAGAGTTTTAGAAAATGTTCAAAATATCATCGCTGTTAGTTCTGGAAAGGGTGGCGTTGGTAAATCTACAGTAACTGCTAATCTTGCAATTTCATTACAAAAAATGGGATTTTCAGTTGGAGTTTTAGATGCGGATATTTATGGACCCTCAATTCCTATGATGTTTGATGTTGTTGATAAAAAGCCTTTAGCAGTAAATTTAAATGGAAAATCTAAAATGAAGCCTATTGAAAATTTTGGTATTAAAATTTTATCTATTGGTTTTTTTACCAAAATGGATCAGGCTGTCATTTGGAGAGGACCAATGGCCTCAAAAGCATTGAATCAAATGATATTTGATTCTGAATGGGGAAATTTAGATTTTTTATTAATTGATCTTCCACCTGGAACTGGAGACATCCATTTAAGTATCATGCAAGCTTTACCAATTTCTGGGTCAATAGTTGTCAGTACACCACAAAATGTAGCTTTAATTGATGCCAGAAAAGGAGTTTCTATGTTTAAACAAGAAAATATTAATGTTCCTGTCTTAGGTATAATTGAAAATATGGCATATTTTTCTCCAGCCGAGTTTCCTGACAAAAAATATTATTTATTTGGAAAAGAGGGTGCCAAAAATTTATCATCAGACCTAGGTGTTCCTTTTTTAGGAGAAGTTCCATTAGTTCAAAACTTAAGAGAAGCTGGAGATATTGGAAGACCTGCTGCGCTCCAAGATGAATCAGAAATAAAAGATACCTTTAATTTAATTTCAAAAAATATGATTTCAGAATTATTGTTACGAAATAAAAAACTCCCAGCTACTGAGGTCATAAAAATAAAAACAATGTCTGGGTGTTCAGCAATAAAGTAATTATTATGAAAAAAGATTTATTAACTAAAAAAGTAGAATTAGCTCTTGATGAAATTAGACCTTTTTTGATTTCTGATGGAGGAGATATCTCGTTAATTTCAATAGATAAAAATATTGTAAAAGTTCAGTTGATGGGAAATTGTGTAAGCTGTTCAGTCAATCAAATGACTTTGAAAAATGGTGTTGAAATGACCATTAAAAAGCATGCTCCGGAAATTCAAGAAGTTGTTAGTATTGAGTAACCAAATGAAAATAATTAAAACGGATATTTTAATAATTGGTGGAGGTCCAACGGGGCTATTTACTGTATTTGAAGCAGGATTATTAGGCTTAAAATGTCATATAATTGATGCATTAACAAAGCCTGGCGGACAGTGTGCCGAGTTGTACCCTAAAAAACCAATTTTTGATATACCTGGAATTCCAGAAATCCTAGCAGGAAAATTAGTAGATGATTTATTAGAACAGATTAAGCCATTTAGCCCAGGTTATACTCTAATGGAATCTGCTGAAAAATTAGAAAAACAAAAAGATGGTTCTTTTAACGTAATTACCAATAAAGGAACAATACATAATTCAAAAGTAGTTGCAATTGCAGGAGGTTTAGGAAGTTTTGAACCTAGAAAACCAAACATTAGTAATTTAGAAATATTTGAGGGCAAAGGTGTAGAATATATGATCAAAGACCCTAATTTCTTTAAAAATAAAAACGTTATTATTTCTGGCGGAGGTGATTCAGCTTTAGATTGGACCATTGAATTACAAAAAATTTCTAATAAGGTTACCCTTATTCACAGACGTACAGAGTTTAGAGGTGCTATAGATTCTGTTGAAAAAGTACAAGTTTTAAAAAATAGTAACTTAATTGATGTAATAACACCTGCAGAAGTAATAGATTTAATTGGAAAAGATACTTTGGAAAGTGTAAAGGTTTCATTAGATAATGAAGAAAAAATAATTAACACCGATTTTTTTATTCCTCTATTTGGATTGATTCCTAAATTAGGAGCTATATCAAATTGGGGATTAGATATTGAAAAAAATTCAATTTGTGTAAATAATTCTTTGGATTATCAAACTAATATTCCAGGTGTGTTTGCGATTGGAGATGTAAATACTTACCCAGGTAAATTAAAATTAATTTTATGTGGTTTTCACGAGGCTACATTGATGTGCCAAGCTGCTTTTAAAATAATATATCCTGAAAAAAAGAATATTTTAAAATATACAACAGTTTCTGGCGTAAATGGTTTTGATGGATCAAAAAGAAAATCTGAGGCATCAACAATAAAGTCAATTCGATGATCAATGATTTTGTTTTTAATAAAATTAAGAATGTTGAAGGAATTTCAGAATGGAGGTCCCCAAGTAATATTGCCTTAATAAAATATTGGGGTAAAAAAGAAAATCAAATCCCATTAAATTCTTCACTAAGTATAACATTAAGTAAATGTTTTACTCAGACCAAGCTTACATACAGACCAAAAATAAATAACGAAAAAGATTTTACTTTTTTATTTGAAGGAGCAGAAAATATAAGTTTTGAGCCAAAATTATCTCAATTTTTCAAAAGAATTGAAAAATATTGTCCCTATCTAAATTATTTACAACTAAAAATTGAATCTCGCAATTCATTTCCACACAGTAGCGGGATTGCTTCATCCGCTTCTGCTTACAGTGCATTAGCCTTATGCATTATGGATATTGAAAAAAAAATCAATCCCCTGTTAGATGAAAAATTTTTTCTAAAAAAAGCTTCTTTTTTAGCTAGGTTAGGCTCTGGAAGTGCATCAAGAAGTGTAATAGGATCTTTTTCAATTTGGGGTGAATCTAAACATTTTGAAAAAAGTACAGATTTGTTTGCAATAAAATATTCAGATCAAGTCCATAAAATATTTAACGACATTTGTGATACAGTACTTATTGTAGATAAAAATAAAAAAAAGGTTTCTAGTACTGTTGGTCATCAATTGATGGATAATCATTCTTTTTCATTTGGTCGGTTAGCTCAAGCTGAAAATAATATGGGTTTACTAAAAAATGCCCTAAAAAATGGAAATTATGATGCATTCATTGAGCTGGTAGAACTGGAAGCATTGACTTTACACGCTATGATGATAACTTCGAAACCATATTTTATATTAATTAAACCAAATACCCTGGAAATAATAAATTTAATTTGGAATTACAGAAAAAAAAATTTATCAAAAGTTTGCTTTACTTTAGATGCAGGAGCTAATATTCATCTGCTTTATCCAAAAAGAGAATTTATCAAAATACAAGAGTTTATAAAAAATGAATTATCCATTTTTTGCGATTCCAATAGATTTATAAATGACAGGATTGGTAGTGGACCATTTAAATTGTAATTTTGTAATATGAAAGCACCTTTATTTTATTCTAAAATTCTACTTTTTGGAGAATATGGTATTATAAAGAACTCAAAAGGACTATCAATTCCATATAATTCTTTTAAGGGTGGATTAAAAATTGGAGATATTAACTCAAAAATTGTTGATCAATCGAACAGAAGTCTTCAAATATTCAGAGACTTTTTATCTAATATTGACAGCTCAATTGTAGTTTTTGATTTAAAAAAAATGAACAAAGATCTTTCTAACGGAATGTATTTTGACAGCACAATTCCACAAGGATATGGTGTGGGAAGTAGCGGTGCTTTGGTGGCGGCTTTTTACGATCGATACGCAATTAATAAATTTACTGTTTTAGAAAATTTAACTAGAGATAAAATATTGCAATTAAAAAGTATTTTTTCATCAATGGAATCTTTTTTTCATGGTAAATCATCGGGGCTTGACCCACTAAATAGTTATTTGAGCCTTCCTATTTTAATTCATTCTAAAGATCAAATTGAAACAACTGGAATTCCACTTCAATCTTCAAATGGCAAAGGAGCAGTTTTTTTAATTGATAGTGGAGAGTCTAGCGAGACTGCTCCAATGGTTGATATCTTTTTTAAATCAATGAAAAACACTAACTATAGTAGAGTAATAAGAGAGGATTTTATTAGAATAACCGATTCTTGTGTTGATAATTTTTTAGCTGGAGATTTCAAATCTTTATTTTTTGATATCAAAAATTTATCAAAGGTTGTTTTAGAAAACTTTAAGCCAATGATTCCTCAAAATTTCCATAAAATATGGGCAAAAGGGATTGAATCAAATGATTATTTTTTAAAGCTTTGTGGTTCTGGTGGTGGCGGTTATATTTTAGGTTTTTCTCAGGATTTTGAAAAAGCTAAATCTGCTTTAAAAGGATATAAATTACAAGTTGTTTATAATTTTTAAATTCAATGGTTTCTTCCAAGACAAGCAATAAGTTTTTAATAAAAATTTTGAGCTTGTTTTCATTAGTAAGAGGATATAACATTATATTTATTATTATTGCCCAAATTGTTTCCTCAATTTTTATTTTCTCTGGGTACCACAATATTTATAAAGTTATTTTTGATTTAAATATTTGGTTAATAATTTTATCTAGCTCTACATCTATTTCCGCTGGATACATAATAAATAACTTTTACGATTCTAGTAAGGATTTAATAAATCGGCCATTAAAAACATTTTTAGAACATGAAATTTCAGGATCTACTAAGTTATCTGCTTACATTATTTTAAATTTTTTAACATTATTTTTTTCCTTATTAGTTTCATTGAAAGCTTTTATTTTTTTTGGTATATACTCGCTGGGAATTTTTCTCTATTCAATTAAAATTAGTAAATATCTTTTTTTAAGGAATTTTCTTTCTGTAATGCTTGTGATTACACCCTTCTTCGCCATTACTGTTTATTATAAAAACTTTTCTTTGGAAATTTTCACTCATGCTATCTTTCTTTTTTTTGTCATATTAGTTAAAGAATTAATTAAAGATCTCGAAAATATTAAAGGAGATTTCACAATGAATTATAAAACAATTCCTGTTGTTTATGGAGAAAAATGGACAAAAATTTATATCAGTTTATATGTTTTTTTTATAATGGGAATTTCAGTCAATTTGATATTTAATTATGAAATTTTTATGATGAAATATTTTTATGTTATTTCTATTCCATTTTTTATTGCTTTTAGTTATTTACTTTGGAAACACAACAATAAAAAATATTATGAAACTCTTCATAATTCTATAAAAACACTTATTACTGTGGGTATATTTAGTATTATATTACGTGGACTTTGATAATTTCTTATGATTGAAAGTGTATTAATTAGACTAAATAAGTTTATTTCAAATTCTGGAATTTGTAACAGAAGACAAGCAGATGAATATATTATACAAGGCAGAGTTAGGGTAAACGGAAAAATTCTAAATACACTAGGTTCTAAAATATCATTAAACGATGTTGTAGAACTTGATGGAAAAAAAATTATTCCAACAAAAATGGAATACATAATCTTAAATAAACCAAAAGGGTTTCATTGTGTGTATTCTAAATCTAATGTTAAAACTATTTTTTCTTTATTATCGTCTCTAGATGATGTAAGCAGATTCACTTCTTTAGATTTTTTGAGAGATAATTATACTGGACTTGTTGTTATATCAAATGACACTAAATTTATTAACCAGATGCACAATAAATTACAATCATTGCTACAAATTTTTCATCTAAAACTAAATATTGATTTTTTAAAAAAAGACTTAAAAATCATCAAGGATTTTGATTCGAAATATAATTTAAAAATTAAGTCAATAAATTTTGTTGATGGGGCTAATAAAAATGAAATTGGATTAGAAACTAGTGCTTGCTCTGTAAAGGATATAGAAAAACTTTTTTTTAAATTTGATTATAAAATAATTTCTTGTGATAGGGTTCTTTTCTCCAATTTAACAAAAAAAGATTTGTCGAGAGGACAATGGAGGAGGATGAATAAACAAGAACTTATAAATTTAAAATCTTTTTAATTTCTACAAGCCCAGATAAATCCTCTTGTTAATAATTTCCAACCGTCAGGATATCTAATAAATTCATTAGGATCATGTCCAATTGAAATATAAAAAACTTTTCCTTTCCCATATTTTTTTTTCCAAGCAACTGGCATGATTACCCCATCAATCCATGGGTAAAATTTATTGTCAAATATGGTATTAGCTATAATTTCAATATTGGGGTCGAAGTGCATATAATATTGTTCTGTGAAAATTTCAAAATTATTAAGTCCCTGAGTTAATTGATCATTTAACATATTAACCTCAAAATTTACTTTTCCACCTGGATGAGCAACAAATTGACCACCTATCATAAACTGATAATTGGTTTTAGTTCTAAACGAATCCGTAAGACCACCATGAGCACCAGCAATTCCAACACCATTATTAATGGCTTTTACTAAGTTATCTGCTTGATTGTTAGAAATATCTGAGAGAGTAACAGATTGAATTATCAAATCAAATTTTGTTAATGAGTCATAATTATCATACACCTCTAAATTATTAGATTCAGTGATTTTTGCATTTTGAGATTTCAACCATTTAATTACAATATCAGCAAAAACCTTTGGTTGATGTCCTTTCATTCCTCCCCATACAACTAATATATTTTTATTCTCTAATGATTGAGAGAAATTATGATTATTCGATAAAATTAAAATTAGAAAAACCAATAAAACTTTTTTGATTTTAATTGGTATTAAATAGTAATCAAATTCATGAAATTTATTCATCTATATTTTTTTAATTTTTAAAGATTAACTTTAAAACTACGTCTATTTTAATTATTTTAAAATAAATCATTATTTATATTAACAACGTGAAAACAAAATCAAGAAGAAATTTTTTAAAAAAATCATCGGTCTTTGGCGCAGGTGTTTTTATAGTTCCAAGAAATGTGTTGGGTGGTACAGGTTTTACAGCACCAAGTGATCAATTAAACATTGCTGCTATTGGTGCAGGCGGAAAGGGCTCAGATATTCAAGATTCATGGGCTTCAAATGAAAGAGTTATTGCCTTATGTGACGTTCATTTAGATGGTAAGCATGGAGTTGTGCAATCAATTAAAAAATACCCAAAAGCAAGACTTTATGAAGATTTTAGAAAAATGCTTGATAAAGAAAAGGATTTAGATGCAGTTACTATAAGTACTCCAGACCATACTCATGGTGTAATTGCAAATAATGCTATGAATAGGGGCTTACATGTTTATGTTCAAAAACCTCTTACTCACAATATTGAAGAAGCTAGACAATTAACTTTAACAGCAAAAAAAAATAAAGTTGTTACACAAATGGGAAATCAGGGTGGTTCTAGTGTTGGGGTACAAAAAATTCAAGAGTGGGTTGACAATAAAATGATTGGTAAAATAAATAAAATTTATGCCTGGACCAATCGTCCTGTTTGGCCTCAAGGATTTCAAATGCCCGAAAATAATGCAGATAAACCTAAAAATTTAAATTGGGATTTATGGTTAGGACCTGCATCTTATACGAATTATTCTTCCAATTTACACCCATTTAATTGGAGAGGATGGTGGGATTATGGTACTGGTGCGCTCGGAGATATGGGTTGCCATATTCTAGATGCACCCTACAAAACACTAGGACTAAATTACCCAACTGATGTTGAGTGCAGCGTTGGTGCAGTTTTTCAAAAGCCATGGAGTTACAACTATGTTCCTAAAGGTTGTCCTTCCTCATCAATCGTAACCCTTCACTTTGATAAAACAAAAAAAAATGACTCTAGAATTGAACTGGTTTGGATGGATGGAGGATTAAAACCCAGTCATCCAGATTTAATTCCCGCTGAGGATTATTTAGGTGAAAAAAATAGTACAAATGGTATTTTAATGATTGGAGAAAAAGGTGTTATTTCATGTGGAGTTTATGGACTAAATGCTAAGCTCTATAGAAAAGGAAAAGAAACAATTCATTTGAAAACCGATTTAATTTATAATAAAACTAATAATCTTGATACAATTCACCATAAACAATGGATTGATGCTTGTAAAGAAGGATACGGGAGTGAGTCATTTTATAAACTTACTGCTTCTTTTGATTATGCAGGACCATTTACCGAAACTGTTTTAATGGGCAATTTGGCAATTAGATCCTACATGGATATTGGTTCTCAGAAATTAAAATATTCGGACAATTATGTTCATATTAATGAGTACGATGTTTTTAAGGGAAGAAAAAAGCTTTATTGGGATGGTGATAATATGAAAATTACAAATTTTGATGAAGCTAATCGTTTTGTCGGCAGAGAAAGACGAGCTGGTTGGGAATTATAATTTATTTTAAGAGATATAATTTTATGATTCGTCTAAAATTTTAATTAACTTTTAACTTAATCAATAAATTAGTTTTATGAAAAAAATCTTTTATATTTTAATATTTTCTTCTCTTTTCATTGCGGGTTGTAATAATCCAAAAAAAAATTCAAAAACACTTAATTTAGAAAGCGATATGGGTTCAAGCCCTGAAGATAATTGGGTGTCATTAATTCAAGAAAATTCCATGGATGGTTGGCACTACTATCAAGATGACGGTAAAAAAACTGGTTGGGATATTAAGGACGGTGTTTTAACTTTTACCTCTGCAAATGCAACTGGCGAAGGAGACAAAAGTCTTGTTAGCGATAAAGAGTACACAAGTTTTAAAATTCATTTAGAATGGAAGGTAAGCTCAGGATCAAATAGTGGATTTTTCTGGGGAGTAAAAGAGGATATGAAATATGAGTTTCCATATGTTACCGGTCCAGAAATTCAAATCTTAGATCCAGCTGTTCCTGATCCACCTTTAACCCAAGCAGGTGCACTATATGGAATGGTAGTTCCGTCAAAATGGGTTACTAAACCAGCAGGTGAGTGGAACAGTTACGATATAACAATTGATCATAACTCTAATCAAGGAATAGTTGTTCATAATGGCACAAAAATTGTAGAGTTTCCACTTAGTGGAGACGAATGGGATAAGATGGTTGAACCAACGAAATTTAATAATTGTGACCAAAAGCCATGGCAAAATTGTGATTTTGGAAAATTTAAAACAGGTAAAATTTCTATTCAAGATCATCCTGGTGTTATTTCATTTAGAAATATCAAAATTTTAGAATTATAGATTATTCACATCTAATTATAGACATAAGTAATTGATATAGTTCATGTTTCTAATAATGCTTTTATAATTTTAATTTTCAAATAATAAATATGCAGATCAAAGAAAATTTAAAAGAATATGATGTTATAATTGTTGGCTCAGGTGCTGGAGGGGGAATGGCAACTAAAATTTTATCTGAAGCTGGTTTGTCAATAGCTATTGTTGAAGCTGGACCATATTATGATCCGGCCAACCCTGATCAAATGACTCAGATGAAATGGGCTTATGATTCCCCAAGACGTGGAAGAGGAACAACAAGGCCTTTTGGAGATTTTGATCAAGCTTACGGAGGATGGGATATTGAGGGAGAGCCATATTCACAAGTTGGTGACACACAATTTAGATGGTTTCGATCTAGAATGTTAGGGGGGAGAACCAATCATTGGGGAAGAATATCTCTAAGATTTGGACCTGATGATTTTAGAAAAAAATCTATAGACGGGCTAGGTGAGGATTGGCCTATAACTTATGATGACATTAAACCTTATTATGATAAAGTTGATAAACTTATAGGTGTTTTTGGAAGTAAGGAAAATCTACCTAATGATCCTGATGGATTTTTTCTTCCGCCACCCAAGCCAAGACTTCATGAAATGTTTTATATAAAAGGAGCTCGAAAAAGTAATGTGAAAGTTATGCCTTCCAGGTTGTCCATATTAACTAAAAGAATTAATAATGAGAGAGGAGTTTGTTTTTATTGTAGACAGTGTGCAAGAAGTTGTATGGCGTACGCCGATTTTTCGTCTGAATCATGTTTAATTTTTCCTGCTCAAAAATCTGGAGGTCAGATAGATATGTATGTAAATTCTATGGTGAGATCAGTGACCACAAATGAAGAAGGTAAAGCAACGGGTGTATCTTACATAAATAAAGACGATAAAAAAGAATATAAACTAAAAGGAAAAGTAGTAGTTCTCGCAGCGTCAGCATGTAGTTCTGCTAGAATATTATTAAACTCAAAAAGCAAACAACACCCCAATGGTTTAGGAAACAGTAGTGATATTGTTGGAAAGTATTTACATGACTCAACTGGCGGAGGAAGAATGGCATTTATCCCTGAACTGATGGATAGGAAAATTTATAATGAAGATGGTGTTGGTGGAATGCATGTATATTCCCCGTGGTGGTTGGATAATAAAAAGCTTAATTTTCCCAGAGGCTATCATATTGAAGTTTGGGGTGGCATGGGCGCTCCATCCTATGGGACAGGTTTTAATGTCAATGCTTTTAATAAATTCTTTGGAATCCCAGTTGGAGGATATGGTGATGTGTTGAGAAAAGACATGCGAAAATACTATGGATCGTTAATCGGAATGGATGGCAGAGGTGAGTCAATTGCTATGAAAAGTAATTATTGTGAAATTGACCCTAATCAAGTTGATGAGTATGGTGTCCCTACCTTAAGATTCAATTATAAATGGACAGAGCACGAAGTTAAGCAAGCGGAACACATGCAAAATACTTTTGAAGAGGTTATACATAATATGGGAGCAATAGCTTTGGGAAATAAGGCTGACAAAAGCTCTAATTTTGGATTAACTAAACCTGGTGAAATTATTCATGAAGTTGGTACAACTAGAATGGGTAATGACTCTAAAACTTCAGTTGTTAATGAGTTTGAACAACTTCATGATGTTTCCAACGTGTTTGTTGTTGACGCTGGACCGTTTGTCTCTCAAGCAGATAAAAATCCGACTTGGACAATTATGGCCCTAGCTTGGAGGAGCTCAGATTATATTATAGACCAGTTCAAAAAACAAAATTTTTAATTCAAATGGATAGAAGAGATAGTATAAAATCAATTATGTTAGGCTCCATTGGAGTTGGAGTTCTTTTTGAAAGTTGTGTAAACGGAGTAAGTAGCGAGGAGATAAAAAAAACTATCTCTAAATTTCAATATGGTAGAACTGAAAAAGAAAAAGCTTATGATAAAAAGCTTTTTTCTATTCAATGTTTTAGTAAAAAAGAAATGAAAACAATTACACAATTATGTAATTTAATTTTACCACCTAATGAATTTGGATCTATTACAGACGCAGAAGTTCCAGAGCTAATAGAGTTTATGGCAAAGGATATTCCAAGTTATGAAACAACTATTAAAAATGGTTTGTCTCTTTTAAATCAATTTTCAATTAAGAATCATTCAAAGTCTTTCATTGATTGTAATGAAAATCAACAAAAAGAATTTCTTGATGAAATGGCATATCCAGACCCAGATTTATCTAGCTCTGAACAAAAAGAAGAAGTGCAATGGTTTAGTTTGATTAGAAATCTAACTATGACAGGTTACTATACTTCTAAAGTAGGAATTAAAGAATTGGGTTATGTTGGTAATACACCCAATGTATGGGATGGCGTTCCCCAAGATGTTTTAGATCAATATGGTTTATCTTATGAAAAAGAATGGATTGATAAGTGTGTTGATCAATCTAAAAGAAATGAAACTGCTGTTTGGGATGATGATGGCAATCTTCTAACATAAAAAAAGCCCCAATTAAATTTTATAATCGGGACTTTGGTGTGGTACCTCGCAGAATCGAACTGCGGACACAAGGATTTTCAGTCCTTTGCTCTACCAACTGAGCTAAGGTACCATAGTTAGTTTTTTTTGCAGAGCAAATATAATCTGTTTTATTAGAGCAGCAAAAAATCATGTAAAAAATCTTCTGTATTTTTATCTTAAATTTTTAAGTTTTGAATCTAGTTTTAGATATTGGTAATTCACTTTTAAAGGCAGGTCTGTTTAAAAACAATAAACTTGTTAAAAAATATAATTTTAAAGTTGATTATTATAAAAATATTAAAAAATTAATAGAAATAAATGATGTTTCATGTTCAATAGTGTCTAACGTTTCAAATCCCAACAAGAAGCTAATTAATCTATTAGACTCAAGAACAAAATTAATAAAATTTAATACTGATTTAAATATTCCTTTTATTAATAAATACAAAACTAAAAAAACATTAGGCGATGATCGCATAGCTTTAATAACTTCAGCTTCAATACAATATCCAAATGAAAATGTATTAATTATTGACTTAGGCTCTTGTATTACCTATGATTTAATAAAAAGCAATAAAGAATATGTTGGTGGAGCTATTTCACCTGGACTAAAAATGAGGTATAAATCTCTCAACACTTTCACTTCAAATCTTCCATTGCTCGAACCAAAAGATCCAAATTATTTAATAGGAAAAAATACAGAAGAATCAATTCACTCGGGTATTATTAACGGAATAATAGGAGAACTTAATCACTTAATTAGTCAATATAAAAGTGACAATAAAGAAATTAAGATAATTTTAACAGGTGGAGACTCTAAATTCTTGTTCAATAAGATAAAAAATAGCATCTTTGCCACTTCAAATTTCCTGCTTTTGGGTTTAAATTTTTTAATAGAACTGAATAAAAAATAATGAAAAAAATTTTTCTATCTATTTTTTTAATATTCAATGTGACTCTTTGTAATGCTCAATCAGGAAGTCTATCACCATATTCTTTTTACGGAGTTGGTGAAAATACATTTAAAGGTTCAATGGAAAACAGATCAATGGGGGGGTTGAGTGTTTACAGTGATAGTATATCCATTAATTTAACTAATCCAGCTGCTTATTCAGAATTAAAG